>Ga0224527_1000017_pt1 | contig 125346 bp, 87 predicted proteins | sample CBST0metaG_FD_179882 | JGI IMG/M metagenome (GOLD analysis project Ga0224527, IMG submission 179882) | Peat soil microbial communities from Stordalen Mire, Sweden - C.B.S.T0 | ecosystem: Environmental > Terrestrial > Soil > Wetlands > Peat | place: Sweden: Norrbotten County, Stordalen Mire...
GATCTTACCGGGGTGGTCAAGGCGGCGCGGGCCGGGCTTCTACGGGACGGGATTTTGGGGCGCGAGGCCGCACGGGGGGCGCACGCACCTTTGGCGCCAAGCCAGCATGGAACAAGAGCGGTGGAAACGACCGCCCGCCATTTCATCGCCCTTCGAGACCGCGACGCGATGCTCCGCTGCCTCCTGAAGAGCCGTTGGGCGAGAGGCGACCGTCACGCTTAAAGATTGAAGCAGTTGAGCCGGACACGCGCACTCCGAGTTTTCCTGGAAAGAGCTCGCGTCCGCCTCGGTTCGAAGGGCGCGACCGTTCGCAGACTTCCCGGCCTGGCTTTGACAGACCGCCGACGGATCGGCCGCGTTCAGATAGGCCGCGCACTGAAAGACCACGGCAGGATCGGCCGCAATCCGACAGGCCCCGTTTCGAAGGAAGTGATACGAGGCGAACCGGTGGCAGCGGGCGTCCGGGAGGGCGGCCAACTGATTCCGTCCGACCGCCGCGCGGCGACAGCGGTTTGGCGCGTCCGTTTACGAGCAGCAGCGGCGTTCCGCGTGCAGGCGGCGCAAGGCCGAGCAGCAAGTCTGGAAAGCCGGGTGGGCGAAGCGGTTCGGGGGCTCGTCCTGCGGGAAAGTCTGGTTGGAAGCCGAAGCCGAGCTTTGGTGGCAAGGGCAAGCCGCCTTCGGGTGCAAAGAAGTCAGGGCCTCGGCCTGGCGGCAAGCGTCCTGGGCGCGACTAATCGAGCTTCACTAAAATGCTGTTGGTTGTTCTAAACGAGTTGGGCGCGGAAACGCGCCCATTCTTTTTTGTGGCCAGGCTTTTTCAGTGGTTATCCGTTGATTCTCGTTCGTATGCAAAGCATCTAGTCGGGGAAAGTTTGCCTCCAAGATCAGAACGAAAGTCGCACGGAATCATAATATTTGGAGACGTTTTCATGAGGGTTCTGGTGGTTGGAGCTACAGGGAAGTTTGCGGGGTATGTGTTGCCCGCGCTGTTGAGCAGGGGTGTGAAAGTGCGCGCCTTGGTGAGGAACAAGCAGAGCGAACAGATAGCGCGGGAGCGGGGAGCCGACGAGACGGCGATTGCCGATCTTGAGGACGCGCGCGGGGTGATTTCGGCGGCTGTGGGCGCGGATGGGGTGTTCCACATCGGGCCGGCGTTTGCGCCACGAGAGGCCGAGATGGGCAAGATCATGGTGGAGGCGGCCAGGGCTGCGGGGGTGCGCAAGTTTGTGTATTCAAGCGTGATTCACCCTTCGCTGGTAACGCTGCCCAACCACGCGGCCAAACTGCCGGTGGAAGAGGCGCTCTACCAGTCGGGAATGACGTTCACGGTGTTGCAGCCGGCCATGTTCATGCAGACTATGGAAGCCGCCTGGAGCGAGGTGGTGCGGCGGGGGCGGTTTGCGCTGCCGTATTCGCGGCGGGTGAAGGCCTGCTACGTGGACTACCGCGACGTGGCGGAAGCGGCGGCGATGGCGCTGACGGGCGACACGCTGGATTTTGCCACGTTTGAGCTGTGTGCGCCGGGGATGCTTAACCGCGTTGAGGTGGCGGCCTTGATGAGCGAGGCAGCGGGGCGAACGATCGAAGCCGGCGAGGTTTCATTCGACGAATGGGCGGATGCGGCGAAGATAGCACCGGGGCCGGTGCGAACGGGGCTGAAACGTATGTATTCCGACTATGACCAGTGTGGTTTCCCCGGCGGAAATGCGCTGGTATTGCGCAAGGTGTTGGGCCGCGAACCGCGCTCGTTGCGGCAGTTCTTTGAGGAACTGGCGCGACGGGAGCAGAAAGCGGCCTGAGAGACGTTGGTCTCAAAAAAGACTGACGCCGAATGTGTGGCTTGTCGCATCATTAGAGGCATGAGTATGGAAACGGCAACTTTTGGGGCCGGCTGCTTTTGGGGAGTTGAAGCTGCGTTTGCAGCGATTCCCGGCGTGACGAAGACAGCAGTTGGCTATGAGGGCGGCGCGCTGGAGCGTCCGAGCTATCAGGATGTGTGCACGGATCAGACCGGGCATGCGGAGGTCGTGGAACTGGAATTTGATCCGGAGAAAGTGGCGTATGGGCAGATTCTGGATGCGTTTTTCGGGCTGCACGATCCGACGACTTTGAACCGCCAGGGGCCGGACTGGGGTACGCAGTACCGGTCGGCTATCTTCTATCACTCGCCTGAACAGGAAGCGCATGCTAAGGCGAAGATTGAGGAATTGACGGCCGAGGGGCGATTCAATCCCAAACGGATTGTGACCAAGGTTGAGCCGGCCAAGACGTTCTGGCGCGCAGAGGAATATCACCAGAAGTATCTTGAGAAGCGCGGCATGGCGAACTGCCACATCTAGGCTGACTTCCCCGGTCGACTACACTAACAATCGGTATGCCGCACGCTTTGGCCAAAGCCGTGGAGCTGGTGACCACGGCGCTGGCTGTGGCGGGGATGGGGTATTTTGTGGCCGCGTGGGTCGCTGCTCGCTCGTTCCTCAGCAGGCGGAGGGCGCAGTTAACGCCGTTTGCGCCGGCGGTCAGCATTCTCAAATCGCTGAAGGGGCTTGATCCGGGGATGCTCGATGCTTTCCGGAGCCATTGCCGCCAGGATTATGCGGGCGATTTCGAATTGCTGTTTGGCGTTTGGTCGCTCGATGATCCTGCGGCGAAGGCCGTCGAGCAATTGAAAGCCGAGTTTCCGGAGCGACCGATCCGGCTGTTCGAATGCCCGGAGCGGCTAGGGACAAATGGCAAAGTAAGCACGCTGGCGCAGCTCTTGCCTCATGCGCAATTTGATTATCTCCTTATCAATGATTCGGACATTACGGTTGGGCCGCGCTACTTGTCGCAGGTGATGGCGCATTTTGGAGCTGGGGCGGAGCAGAAGAAAACTGGGCTGGTGACGGCGCTTTATCGGGGGCGGGCGCATGGGACGCTGGCCTCGCGGTTTGAGGCAATGGGTATATCCACGGATTTTATGCCAAGCATATTGCTGTCAAAGATGCTTGAGGGCGGACTGCAGTATGGGCTTGGTTCGACGCTGGCGGTGAGTCGTGAAGCGCTGGAAACGATCGGTGGACTGACGGCGGTGGTTGATCACCTGGCGGATGACTACGAGCTCGGTGCGCGCGTATTTCGTGCGGGCTATCACGTGGCACTGAGCGCGGCAGTGGTTGAGACGAGCGTCCCGGCCTATGACTGGGGTGAATTTTTCGAACATCAATTACGCTGGTTCCGGACCGTACGCGATGCGAGCCCATGGGGATATGTGGGGGTGGTTTTCACGCATGGGCTGATGTGGGCACTCTTGAATGTGGTGGCCAGTGGGGTGAGCCCCGTAAGTTTGTGGCTGCTGGGGTTGAGCTTTTTTTTGCGGCTGACGGTGGCGATGACGGTGGGCGCTACGGTGCTTGGCGATCACCAGGTGCTGCCCAGTTTGTGGCTATTGCCGCTGCGCGATGCTGTGGCGATGGGATTGTGGATTGCGGGTTTTGCGGGGAACACGATTGTTTGGCGGGGCGAACAGTTTGAAGTGAAGCATGGAAAACTGATCAAAGTAGTAAGCCAAGACCGTTATTGATCCGGTGAGAACAAAGTGACATCGCTATCCCACCGTTGCGGGATGAAACTGCGCAAGGATGGGGCATCCTAATTCTCTGTGCTGTCGGAGGGTTGGTGGATGCAACATCCCCGGACCCGGTGTGCGCATCCTATTTGGGGTTCACGGAGAGGTAGTTCAATGCTGCGATTCGCTCTTTATCTTGCTGGAATTTCAACTGCCGTAGCGGCGTACGTCGCTTATCAAAAACAAAAGAGAGCGATGCGGCGCATTCCTGTGAAAGAGGCAGCAGCCCTGCTGCAACAAGCCTGGGCGGATCATCACACGAGGGCCTGATTCCGAGATTGAAATCGTGTCGATTGGCACTGGCGGCGGCGACAATGCTATGGTGAGTGCCAAATGCCATTTGTGACGACATCCGATACGGGTGTGCCCATTCAAGGGCCGACCGCGACACTGATTTATGACGACTGGTATCCGGCTCTGCGGACCGACAAACTGCGCGCGGGCAAGCTTACGACCGCGATGCTGCTGGAGATCCCGCTGGTGCTGGGGCGGCGTAACGATGGGCAGGTGTTTGCGCTGCGCGATAGTTGTCCGCATCGCGGGATTCCGCTGAGTGTGGGGTGGTTTGACGGCGAGCACGTGACCTGCCGCTATCATGGGTGGGAGTTTGAGCCGTGCAGCGGACAGTGCGCCAAGATTCCTTCGCTCTCGAGCCACGATCGGCTGGATGCTACGCGGATTTATGCCACTTCGTTTGCCTGCGAAGAGCGTGACGGCTATGCATGGGTTTACATTCCGAGTGCAGGCGCGGGTCGGCGGAGCGGGACGGCGGAGACCAGGCCGGTGCCGGAGTTGGCGAAGTTTGGATCACGGTACCGGACAGCGCATTTGACAGCCGATTTGCCGTGTAATGTGGACCACGGAATCATCGGGCTAATGGACCCGGCGCACGGACCGTTTGTGCACCAGGCATGGTGGTGGCGTTCGCGGGCGAGTATTCGCGAGAAGACGAAAAAGTTTGAACCGATTCCGGAAGGTTTCCGGATGAGCGCTCATGCGCCGAGCGGGAATTCTGCGCCTTATAAACTGCTGGGCGTTTATGGACAGCCGGTGGAGACGACGATTGATTTTGTGCTGCCGAATCGGCGCACGGAGACGATTCGCTGCGGAGAAAAGTGGTTTTCGAGCTTGACTACGGTGACGCCGGTGACGGGATCAACGTGCAGGATCGATGTGGTTGCGGCGTGGAATGTTTTCTATCATGTGCCGTTTGTTTTGCCGATGGCGAAGTTCTTTGGGGCGAAGTTTGTGAGGCAGGACCAGGTGACGATGATTCAGCAGGCGGAGGGGTTGAAGCACAATCCGAGCCTGATGCTGATTGATGACGCGGACAAGCCGGCGAAGTGGTATTTCGCATTGAAGCAGGCGCGGTTGGAATCGTCTAACGATGGGACAGCGAAGCATCCGATGACGGGGCCGGTTGAGTTGCATTGGCGGAGTTAGTCGCGCGTCTCAAGAATGGTCGTGGGGTATGCGATCCCACCCATCGAGCAAAAAGCGCTCGATGGATGGGGCACACGGTGTGACCCGGGGCGCCCCGATGAATGCGATTGCGGCTGTCGTCGCTGGGCTTCAGTCGCCGGCGACGGGGTCGATTTCGTGAACGTTGATGGCCTCGCAGTCGATCAGTAAACACCATGCCAAATCGCTGAAAGCCTTGTCCCAACGGGGGCGGTCTTCGAGCGCCAATGAGGTCAGGCCGTAGCTCGAAATGCGGAGAATCTCGTACCAGATGTTTTGCGCTTGCCAGAGGTTGAGCTCGAAGGGGAGTTCAACCAGGATGTGGGCCAGGGTGAGGGCGCGATCGAGCATTTCGAGCGAGCCTGCGGACATTTGCAGCTCGATCATGGCGCGCTTCATGCGCTGGTCGGCGATGTAGGAGAGGGTCGCTGTTTCAAGTGAAACCTGGTCGGCTTTGGCCAAGGCCAGAAAAGACCGGAGCATGGACTGATCGATGGGATCGGCTTCAAGAGCGCGACGGAGGCCGGCGTTGACGGCAAAACCGGCGGCGAGGGTCAGTGCGGGGGGTTTAGGCAAACCGGCCTGGGACAGGAAGTGAAGGAGGCTGGCGTGATCTTCATAGATGGTTGTGAGGGAACTCTCGATGTTCCAGAGGGTGGAGTTGAGAATGAGTTGCACGATGCGGCGTTGCTCGTCGGTGAACAGCGAGGTGAGCGAGTAGTCGACGTGTCCGTAGTAGCGATCGAGGAGACGAATTACCTCAGGGAAATCGGCGCGGAGCACCTGTTCTGCCGCGTCGTGACTGAAAGCCTCGAAAGCGTCCGAGTCCAACTCGTCGAATGGCTTGACAGCGGCGGTAATGTTCTGGTCGCCGAAGTGAAGAACGGCAAAAGAAAAGCTCTGCTGCTGACCGGTGATGGCGCTCGAAATGTGGGCGCGACCGAGGGCTAAACGACCGCGGCCAGAGGTGAAGATGTCGTAGGAGATGCGGCGCACGCTGTAGCAGAACAGCTCGGTTTCCTCAGCAAAGGAGGAGAAAATCGAACTAATCGCGTAGTGAGCTGCGACTTGCTCCAAGCCGACCTGCATGGAGGCGACCTTCTCGTTGTAAATGTGTGCGCCATCCACGGCGCTGGCCACATTGGAGCGAGCGTCGGCCAAGCGGAAGAGGAAGGCAGGTTCGAGGGGCGCCGCCTCAATGCCGAAGACGGTTTGCGCCAACTGCAAAACGCGCGCGGCATAGGCGATGATTTGCACGGTTTCAATGCCGGATATATCGTCGAAGAACCAACCGCAACTGGTATACATGAGCTGGGCGTGTCGCTGTAACTCCATCAGTTCAAGAGCGCGCACGCGTTCCGGATCGGTGAGGGGATGGCTTTGCTGGTCGCGGAAGAACTTGTCGGCGACGTCGACATTGCGATCGAGCAAGACATGAATGTAGTTGTCGCGGGCTTCCCAGATATCGCGAAAAAGCTTGTTGCCTTCTTGTTCGGTAAGGGGGACGAGCGCGTCTCTGAGCTCATCGAGAGCGCTGCGCAGAGGGGCGCGCCATGCCTGGTTCCATCCCGGCTTGCCACCGTTGCAGCCGCAGTCGGAACGCCAGCGCTCGACGCCGTGGACACAACTCCATGAGGTGTTGTCGACGATCTGGCATTCGTATTCGGGCGGGAACTGAGCGAGGAAGCTGCCGTAGTTGGCGAGGCGAACGGTCTTGTCCTCTTCGAGGAGGCGGAGAGCGTAAGCAAGAGCCATTTCGCCGTGCTTGTGGTGATGGCCGTAGGATTCGCCGTCGGTGGCGACATGAACGAGCTGCGGCTGCTGCGTATCTTTGAATGTACTCTTGAGGCGGCCGGCAAAGTTTTCGCCGGAGTTCAACAGGCCTTCAAAAGCGATGGCACGCGATGTGGGGCCGTCGTAGAAGAAGACCGCGATGGAGACGCCGGAGTTGAACTGGAGAAGATAGGGGTGTTTGGTATCGACACTGGCGTTAGGGGTATCGATCCAATCGCCGCCGTCTCTAAGTGGGCGAATGCATTTGGCCTGGTGCGGGGCGAGGACGGTGAACTTGATGCCGTGCTGGGCCATCAGTTCGAGGGTTTCGGTATCGGCAGCGGTCTCGGCCAGCCACATGCCCTCGGGGGACATGCCGTAGTGGTGCTCGTAGTCGACGATGCCCCAGCGAATCTGGGTGACGCGATCGCGGCGGTTGGCGAGGGGCATGATGACATGGTTGTAGACCTGGGCCATGGCTGAGCTGTGGCCCTTGAAATTTTTGCGGCTGCGGCGCTCGCCATCGAGGATCATGCGATAGGTGCGGGGGGCGTTTTCGCGGAGCCAGCTCAGGAGCGTGGGGCCGATGTTAAAGCTGGTGCGCGCGTAATTGTTGACGATGCGGGTGATCTGATTTTTGACGTTGACGATGCGGGCGGCGCCATTGGTGGCATAACACTCGGCGCAGATGCGCTCATTCCAGTCGTGATAGGGGGCTGCGGAATCTTGTGTCTCGACGGTTTCAAGCCACGGGTTCTCACGAGGCGGCTGATAGAAGTGACCGTGAATGCAGACGAAGCGCTTAACGTTGACCATGGATGCCCCAACCTCGCGCGCGGGGAAAATTGAGCCGCGGATCCGGCAGGGAGGAGGAAATTCTCGACCCTACCCGGCTATTTTAGGCTCCTTGGGAGGGTGGAGGAGATTTTGCGAGATCGCAAGCGCGCCAGAGATACCAACTGGCCACGGAACGGAACGGTTTCCAGCGTAATCCGCGTTTGAAAACGACATCTGGTTTGGGCAGGTCTTCGGCGGCGAGGGGGCGGGATTTGGGCAGGCGCTGGAAGGTGAGCGCGTAGCCTTTGCGGACACCGTAGTCGGTCACGGGCAGGACGTCGGGCCGACCCATGCGGAAGATGAGGAGCATTTCGACGGTCCACGGGCCGATGCCGCGGACTTCGGTAAGTCGTTCGACGATGTCGGCGTCGGACATTTTGCGAATCGCGGCGTGGGAGGGCACGGTGCCGTCGAGGGTGCGCTGGGCCAGGTCTTTCATGGCACGGGTTTTATTGCCGGAAACACCGGCGGCGCGCAGCACCTCATCGGGTGTGTCGAGGAGAGCCTTGGGGGATGGATCGCCGCCGTAGAATTCGCGGACGCGGCGGTGGATGGTGGCTGCCGCCTTGCCGTGCAATTGCTGATAGAGGATGGACTCAAGCAGCGACTCGAACGGCGAGGGCAGTGGACTGAGTCGCAGGAGGAACGGGCCGACGCGGTCGATGAGTGCTCCGAGTTTGGGATCCTTGGCGCGGAGATGGGTCAGCGCTTCATCGGGATCGAAGGGAAGTTTGCGGCTGCGGCCGTCGTGAATCATGGGTGGAGTTTATCGCAACCACCCACGTTCGGATTCCGTTCGATTTCCGATGAAGCGTGGGCCGTTCTTTCTCTTCACATGGCGTTTTGGACGTATCTTTCCCTGGCTTGCAAAAGACGCGCGGCCTGTTCGTGTTCGAGCGTTTGGGCAGAGCCAAGCTGGTGAGTGACAAGGCGAATCTGGGCAAGGTGTTCGAGTGTTTCCATCTTGGTAAAGGCGTCGGGCAGGCTGCGACCGTAGGTGACGGCGCCATGATTAGCCAGGAGAATCGCCTCGTGTCCATGGATAAACGGGATGAGGCTGTCGGCAACCTCATCGGTGCCGGTGGTGGCGTAACTGGCGAGGGGAACCGACCCAAGGGTCATCACCGCTTCCTGACAAAACATCTCATCGAGGGCCCGTCCGGCGCAAGCGAAGCCCGTAGCGACGGGAGGATGGGAGTGGATGACTGCCTGAATGTCGGCTCTTTGGCAGTAGATGGCGAGGTGCATGCCTATCTCGCTTGTTACCCTCCGAGGACCGGCCAATTGCCGGCCTTCGAGATCGACGATGACTAAATCCGCGGATCGCAAGAGGTATTTACTAACGCCCGTCGGCGTCGCGAGCAGCCTCTCATCGTCAAGCCGGACGGAGAGGTTGCCGGAGGTACCGGGCATAAAGCCGAGTCGATAGAGCCATTTGCTGAATCGAACGATTTCGCGCATCAATTGTTGTTCGGAATAACGGTCGTTTGGGGTCATTGCTCGCTCCTTTCGTGCAGGAAGTTATTGGTGTTTGTAGCGGACTGGGGTCCAAGAATCTGAAAAGGGGAAGGACGTCTTGATATTGGCGTTTGACGGCGAAGGTTTCGTTTGAGTCTCGCCCAACTCTTACCGATCCTGTCTGAGGCCATGAAGAGGTGGCCAGCGGTAAGCGGACCGGCAACGCGGTGATGACCCACGGCGGCGAGCCCCATGGAGGCGATGCAGCCGCACTGGGCACAGTCAGGGTCGCCGCCAAATTGGCAGGGGCCGATGCGGGTTTTGAGGTCAGCGGAGATGGTCTCAGTGGTTCTGGCGAAGATGCATTGGCCGGGATAGTTGGGAGGCGCCTCGAACTCGCGAATGACAGCTTCAGGCATGTCGAGGGTCGGGAATTTCTTCCGGAGCCGCCGCAATTCCGCGACTGTGGCAGTTCTTTGCGCAGGGCTGAGGATCTCCGCATCGGCGGCGCCTCGCTGAGGAGTGAAGAAGCTGAACCAGACCTTTGCGACCTCAGGTTGACTCGACCAGAAGTTGAGGAATTGTTCAAGATAGCCGGGACGCTCGGCAATTTGGGAAGTGATGGTGCAGTGGATTGTGACCTTGGCACCTTGAATACTGGAAAGTATGCGGTCATAGGTCGCGGGTTTGCGACGTTGATCATGCTCGGGTTGTAAACCGTCGACCGATACGACTACGTTCAGTTTCTTGAGCTTCATCCAAGCGGTGGGAATGGTGCGAAAAGCGCTTGTCACGACCTGGGTATGTACGCCTCGGGAATCCATTTGAGGCAGCAGCATATCGAGTTCGCGATGTCGTACGAGAGGGTCGCCGCCTACGAGTGAGACGTGAAGGGGCTTGAGTTCATCAACGACGGCCAGCACGCGGCGAACGAGCTCATCACCTTTGAAGTCGGATATCTGGCGGAGGACGGTTGCGCCGCCCAGATGAGCTGGATCGAAGGCATAGCATCCGGGGCAACGCAGGGGGCATTCTTTGGTTATTTCTATGGAAACCGATGGGGCACGGCCGGACAGGATTCGCATCCAGGCGTGTAGAACTTCAGATGTTTTCATGACCTCTCCGCATAGAACGCAGGACTGTTGACAGTCAACGGCGCGAGGATGGCTCTGACAGGAGCGATCCGCTAGCGAGCTCGGAAAGGATGAGGATCAGATCTGAAGAGGAAGGTTATGGGTGACCGGAAGCGGGATGGTAACTCGCTCATCGCACGGGGATGTAGCGGACGATACCTTGGCCAACAGCGGTGGGAAAAGGCCAACGAGACGCCTGGCAGCCAGGAATAAATCAATACCCTGCTTGCCGTAGCGAGCCAGAACCAGCAGCAGGCAGAGCGAGGTGAGGACTAAGAGGACGCTGGTCTCAAAATCCTGACCGCCATGCAGAAAGTTATCCCACGTCCAGAGGTGTTGGGTAAGGGGGGTGGCGATCATTACGAGAACTGCGAGCATCAATAGAAGCCGGCTCACCCACACACGCATACGAGGGGTGTATGCGAATGCGTTCAAGTCTGGCCGGCCGATGCTGGGTCTCGAATCCAAGGGTTATCTCGTCTGCTTTGAGTCTACACGGAGGCCTGTCTTGGGCCTTTCGAGCGATTCAATCTCTTGATGCTACGGTATCGGGAACAGCTGTTTAGCGAATTCGGAAAAAAGAAACTGCTGCGCATACCAAAACCGCACCCGATGTCGTTGGCTCTACACCTGAGTATTCGACGCGAGTGGACCCGAATGGGAAGGCGATGGGCTGGGCCAAAGTAATTGGGGGCGAAGGCGGCTAAGTTCCGGACCGGCTATCGCCCAAGCCGCCAGGATATGTACCATCTAGAGCGTAGGAACTCTTAAAGGAGCGTCTAACTTATGAAAATGCGGCCCGGAACGCAAACGGGATTTCTGCTGTGCGGCAAGGAGTGGAGCGACGGAGAAGCGCTGGAGGTGCGTTCGCCCTGGGACCAGGGATTGGTGGGCCGCGCGACGATAGCGACGCGGGCCGATGCGCGCCAGGCGGTGAACCATGCCGTGGCCAGTATGCGCCGTACCCGGGCCCTGCCGCGGTGGAAGCGCAAGGAGATTTTGGAGGATGTGGCGGCGGCGCTGATTGAGCAGAAGGAGCGGTTCGCGCAGTTGATTCTGGCGGAAGCGGGCAAGCCTATCCGGTTGGCGCGGACGGAGGTCGATCGCGCCATTCTTACTTTCAAGACGGCGGCGGAAGAGGTTTCGCGGCTGGGCGGCGATACGATTCCGCTGGATTTGACCGAAGGCAATGAAGGACGGTGGGGATTGGTGCAGCGTTTCCCGGTGGGGCCGATCCTGGCGATTACGCCGTTTAATTTTCCGCTGAATCTAGTCGCGCACAAGCTGGCGCCGGCGATGGCCGCGGGGTGTCCTTTCCTGCTGAAGCCGGCGCCGCAGACGCCGTTTACGGCACTGGCGCTGGGCGAAGTGATTTTGAAGGCAGGATGGCCTCAAGAGGCGATGGCAGTGTTGCCGCTCTCAAATGTGGACACCGCTTGGCTGGCGGAAAAGGAAGACCGGCTGAAGCTGGTGAGTTTCACGGGGTCGGCCAAGGTGGGTTGGGAGTTGAAGGCTCACTCGGGACGGAAGCGTGTGCTGTTGGAGTTGGGCGGCAACGCGGCGATGATCGTTCACGATGACTGGCCGGATTTGGACGAGGCGGCACTGCGCACGGCTCATGCGGCATTTGGCTATGCCGGTCAATCGTGCATCAGCGTCCAGAGGGTGTTTGTGGCGCGGAACATTTTTCAGAGTTTCCTGTGGAAGGTTGTGGAGATCACGGCCAAGCTGGGAACGGGGAATCCTGCAGACGAGACGACCGACGTGGGGCCGGTGATTCGGCTGAGCGATGCGGAGCGCATTGAGACTTGGATTAAAGAAGCGGTGGAGGGCGGCGCGAAACTGGTTGCCGGTGGAGAGCGTCAGGGATCTATCATCACTCCGGCGATTTTGACGGCGACCAAGGCAGGCATGAAGGTGCGCGAGGAAGAGGTTTTTGGACCGGTGGTTTTGATCGAGCCTTACGACGATTTTGAGGAGGCTCTGGCCGAGGTCAATCATTCGAAATACGGACTGCAGGCGGGGTTGTTGACGCGCGATGCGGGGCGGATTTTGACCGCGTTTCGAGAGCTTGAGGTAGGCAGCCTGATTGTGGGGGACACACCAAGCTGGCGGCTCGACCCGATGCCGTATGGCGGCGTAAAGGACTCAGGACTGGGGCGCGAAGGGATTCGCTCGGCGATTCAGGAAATGACGGAGCCGCGCATGCTGGTGATGGCGGGGCTGAGCTAGAAAGAAACAAGTCGATCCTTGGAATATTCTTCCCCGGTCCCCAAAAGCGAGGGACCGGGGGCACCCAGTTTCATCTCCTGTGGGTCGGTGGGAATCCCGACATGGGGCACCCCGGCAGTATTTTGTTGCTGGATCCGATCGGTGCCCGACCCCGAAAGATAGTTAGAGTTCATCGATGGATTTGGCGGCCTGGTTTACGATCTCGGCGAGCTTCTGGATCTGCTCCGGGGTGATGGCGCCGCGGACCAGGCGTGCTCCGATGGCGCTGCGAAGGTTCATGAATGCCTTCATCAGCTCGGGAGAGCGACCGCGCTGGAACTCTTCTTTAGCCTCTTCGAGCCGAGCAAACAGGCCGCCGAGGCGCTCCTTGTTGGCTTCGAGGAATTCCAGGCCTTGAGGGGTGACGGAATAGACCTTTTTGGGGCCCTCGGAAGTGGCGGCGACGATCAGGCCTTCTTCTTCAAGCATGGTCAGGGTGGGATAAATGACGCCGGCGCTGGGGGTGTAGCCGCCGGCGAGACGTTCCTCCATGGTTTTCATGAGTTGGTAGCCGTAACTGGGCTGCTCCGATAACAGCTTGAGGATGACGAGCTTGATGTCTCCTCCGTCAAATAGGCGTTCGCGGCCTCCGCCGCCGAAGTTGCCCCAAAAGCCGCGATGGCCGAAGCCGCGGCCAAAGCCTCGTCCGCCGAAACCGCGGGTGTTGGAATCGGCTTCGCCAAAGTCAGGGCCACAGTGGCGCCCGTGACGTTCGCCGCGCTCTTCGCCGCGATCGCCCCGGCCGCCGAAGTGCCGGTCGTGGCCCATCCATGTTGCAAAGAATTGTGTGTTCATAGTGGTTCTCCTTTTCGTTATATCGAAAGATATATCTTAGTAGTCCTGATGTCAATATGTTTTGCGATATATCTTTGCGACAGAGGAAATTGCTCGCTGCTCTGATGTCGGTTGCCAGATACCAGTTACCGGACTGTAATTCTTGCTTGCTTTAGCGCCGATGGCTCGAGTCCTGATAAGAAACGATGCTGCGACGGTTCGGGAAACTTGCTCTCCCATGTCTGAAAATCCAGACATGGGGCACCCGCACCCGGGAAGAAGGAAAGATTCGACGGTCGACGGTAGGCCTTTGTGGTCTCCCACCCATCGAGCAAAAGGCGCTCGATGGATGGGGCACCCTGCTCAGGTGACGGATCAATAGTGGGGTGAGTCTGAAGTTTGCCGAAGAACAAAAGCAGATTCTTCGCTTACCACCCCCGAACTGAAAAGCGTTCGGGGCCCCGTTCGCTCAGAATGACAGCCGGTCTTTTTCGTGTGTGACACGATGACAGCGGATTTTATATGGTGCGTGTCAGAGTGACAGCAGAATTCTTATGGCGCGTCACAATGACGGCCGATTGTTTATTGCTTGAGTCAGAAGCGCAGGAGGCTTCGATGTTGATGGTGCGGCTACTGGAGCCGCGCGGCGATGTTCGTGGACAGATGCGAATCTGGGGATGAATTGGCGGGGGTGTGGGGTGGCGGCTTATTCTGGGATTCCTGTCTGGATTGTTGCGGAGGTTTAGATTGCTTCGTACTCGAATTGCGCTGGTGGTGGTGTGCCTGGGGTTGTTGGCGGGCGTGTGTGGATTTGTGTCGACTGAAACTGTGACGGCGCAGGAGGCGGCGACGGGCGTGGGCGCGCTGGCCGGCGAGTACACCGACGCTGCGGAGCCGGATACGCCGCTGAGCTTTTATGTGAAGGATGGCAAGCTGATCGTGGAGTCGGAGCGGAGAGTGCCGACGGAGTTGAAGGCGGTGTCGGGGACGGAGTTTGCGATTCCTGATGCGAAGGCGACATTGAAGTTTACGCTCGATGGCGCGGGGGATGGGGCGAGTGTGGTGTATTCGACCGATCCGGACGCGGTGTATAAGCGGACGGGCGAGGCGGTGCATCACGTGTTTCACGACTATCAGCGCACGGAAGCGATGATTCCGATGCGCGATGGGGTGAAGCTGCATGCGGTGATTTTGAAGCCGGCGGATATTGCAGGGATGCTGCCGTTTCTGATTCAGAGGACGCCTTATGGCGTGGATGGGACGACGCGCGAATCGTTTTCGGGGGGGCGGCCGGAGTTGGCGCGGGATGGTTATATCTACGTGGGCGAGGATATTCGCGGACGGTTCAAGAGTGAAGGTGAGTTTGTGATGAGCAGGGCGCTGGCCGATCATCACGATGCGAAGGCTGTGGACGAGAGCACGGATACGTATGACACGGTGGCTTGGCTGCTGAAGAATGTAGCGGGCAATAATGGGCGCGCGGGATTTGTGGGGACGAGTTATCCGGGGTTTCTGGCGATGGAGGCGGGCATCGATCCGCACCCGGCGGTGAAGGCGATTTCGCCGCAGGCTCCGATGATCGATGTGTGGATGGGCGATGACTTTTTTCATAATGGCGCGTTTCGGCAGACGTATGGGTACGACTACGTGCTGGGAATGGAAGCGAGCAAGGAGCGGACCGGCGTTGATTATGGCAAGGACAAGGATGGCAAGGCGAAGGATGGGTTCGACTACTTTCTGGAGCGGGGAAATTTTCAAGAGGATGTGAAGAAGTCGGGATCGAAAATGCTACCGACGTGGAAGCTGTTTTTGGAGCATCCGGCGTATGACGCGGTGTGGCAGTCGCGGGCAGTTGAGAACGCGATGAATGCGGTGACAGTGCCGACGTTGACGGTGGGCGGCTACTACGACCAGGAAGATATGTGGGGACCGCAGGAGGAGTACGCGAAGTTGGAGCCGCATGATGAGGGGCATCAGAATTTTATGGTGCTGGGGCCGTGGCGGCATGGGTCGTGGGCTTCATCGTCAAGGCGGCTGGGGAATTTGGAGTATGGCGAGTCGATCGGTAGGGAGTTTAGAGGGCAGATTGAGGCGAAGTTTTTTGCGCATTATTTGAAGGGCGAGCCTCGCGATAATCCTCTGGTCCGATTCCCATCAGGCTTTGATTTGGAGGATACGGCGAGCTTTCAGACGGGATCGAATGTGTGGAAGCGGTATGCGCATTTTCCGCCGAAGGGATCGGAGCCGACGAATTTGCATTTGCTGGGCGAGGGAAAGGCGAGTTGGACGGAGCCGACGGCGCAGATGCCGAGCAAGGTCAGTTATGTCAGTAATCCGGCGGACCCGGTGCCGTATCGACAGAGGCCGATACAGCCGACTTATGCTGATGGGTCGAAGTGGGGACCGTGGCTGACGGAAGATCAGCGGTTTGTGACGGGGCGCAAGGATGTGGCGGTGTGGAAGCTGCCGCTGAAGAAGGACCTGGTGGTGACGGGCGAGGTGATCGCAGACATTTTTGCGGCGACAACGGGCACCGATAACGACATGGTGGTGAAGCTGATTGACGAGTACCCGCAAGACGATGCGGACGCGAAGATGCGCGGGTATGAGTTGATGACGAACGAGGAGATTTTTCGGGGGCGGTACCTGGAGAGCTTTGAAAAGCCGACGGCGCTAAGGGCGGGATCGGTAAGGGAGTATAAGTTCAGCCTGCATGATGTGGATCATGTGTTCAAGGCTGGGCATACGGTGATGGTGGAGATTCAGAGTTCGTGGTTTCCGCTGTACGATCGCAATCCGCAGACGTTTGTGGCGAATATCATGGTGGCGAAGCCGGAGGATTATAAGGCGGCGACGATCACGGTTTATTCCGACGCGGAACATGATTCGAGTTTGCAGGTGCCGCTGATGAATGCTTGTGAGCATATTGAGTGTTTTTGAGTGGAGAGAACTATCAGATTGACACGGGTTACGTGCGCACGTATACTGTGTCTATGAATATTACCCTTTCCATCGATGAGCAAATTGTCGAAAAAGCGAGAGAAAAGCTTCGCGCGACGGGTAAGAGCGTTAACCAGGAGATTCGCGAGCACCTCAAGAATATTGCCGGAGAGGATGATGTGGAGCGCGATCTGGAGATGTTCCGTCAACGCGTTGGGCAGGGGAATTCCAACGGATGGAAGTGGAACCGCGAAGAGCTGTATGAAGAACGGATGCGATGGCCGCGGAGTTAGGTTCGCAGATTGAAGGGATGAGCGGATACGGGCCGCGGCTTCCGCGAACATTCTTTGACTCCAATATTCTCGTCTATGCAGAAGACAAGGCCGATTCCGTCAAGCAGGAACGAGCAATAGAGCTGATTCTGGAGCATGGACGACAGCGCAGTGGAGTGGTTTCGCTTCAGGTGCTCGGCGAGTATTTTTTTGCTGTCACCCGAAAGGTGAAACTCGACCCAGGCGTGGCCCGTAGCCAAGTTGAGTTCTATTCTCGATTTCACCTTGTCGAACCAACGGTCAACGATGTTCTCGCCGCGATCGATCTTCACCGTTTGTGTGGTTTTTCCTATTGGGACTCGCTTATCGTTCATTGCGCCAGACAATCGGGATGCAGCGTGCTGCTCTCCGAAGACATGCAACACGGGCGGGTGATTGATGGAGTGAAGATCGTCAATCCATTTCTGTAGATGGCGCGACGCACGCTCTATGCATACGACGCAGCGATATGGTGCGTGGAGATTGGATTTCGCGGTAGAATAGAAAGCGCAATGGTACTTCATCAGCCCATCCCGGCTCTCCTCTAGCGGCGCCCGCCGCCGACACTGTTTCTGCGCATATTTTCCGAATCAAATCCGAAGTGTACTGAAGGACAAGTGCAGATGCTTCGCTAAGCTCAGCATGGCACCCGGTTGATGGTGCTTGCATGGCACCCGGTTATTGGTGCTCGAAGCGGGATGACAGCGTAATCGTGGTGGGGCTTCAGAAACTTCAGAGTTAGAGCAGTAGAACTTGGCCGCCCCGCGTGGGGCTGGAGGGCGCATGATCGATCGTCTGGAACAGATGGAACAACGGTACGAGGAGCTTTCAACACAGCTATCGCAGCCGGAGATAATTAACGACCACGAGAAATATCAGAAGGCGGGCAGGGCGCTCCGGGAGATTGAGTCGCCGGTCGAGAAGTTTCGCGAGCTGAAGCAGGTGCGTGCGGGGCTTGAAGACGCGCGGGCTATGTTGACCGAGAGCGACGCGGAGATGAAGGCGATGGCGCAGGAAGAGATTGCCACGCTTGAGCCGCGGGCGGCGGAGCTTGAAAGTGAGATCAAAGTTTTGCTGCTGCCTAAGGATCCGAACGATGAGAAGAACGTGATTCTCGAAATTCGCGCGGGGACGGGCGGCGATGAGGCTTCGTTGTTTGCCGCGGAGATTTTCCGCATGTATACGCGGTTTGCGGAGCAGCATCGGTGGAAGGTAGAAGTGCTTTCGATGTCGGAATCGGGTGTGGGCGGATACAAGGAAGTGATCGCGATTATTGAAGGCGAGCGGGTGTATTCGCAAATGAAGTGGGAGAGCGGCGTGCATCGCGTGCAGCGGGTTCCGGCGACGGAGACGCAAGGGCGCGTGCATACATCGGCGGTGACGATAGCGGTGCTGCCTGAGGCTGAAGATGTGGACATCAAGATTGAAGCCAAGGATCTGCGCATCGATACATTTTGTTCGTCGGGACCGGGCGGACAGTCAGTGAATACGACTTATTCGGCGGTGCGGATTACGCATATTCCGACGAATACGGTTGTGAGTTGCCAGGACGAGAAGTCGCAGATCAAGAATCGCGAAAAAGGCATGCGCGTGTTGCGGTCGCGGCTCTATGAGCAGGAGATGGACCGGCAGAATGCGGAACTGGCGAAGGAACGCAAACAGCAGGTAGGGACGGGCGATCGCAGCGAGAAGATTCGCACTTATAACTTTCCGCAGAACCGGATGACGGATCATCGCATTGGGTTGACGCTGCATCAGCTTGACCTGGTGATGGAAGGCCGGCTGCAGCCGATTGTGGACGCGCTGATTGCGCACTACCAGTCGGAGCAGTTGAAGGCCGAGACGCATCAAGCGGCATGATTTTTGGCGAGTGGCTGAAGAAGGGTGAGGCACGGCTAAGTGTGGGACCTCATGCAGAGCGGGCGAAGCAGGATGCCGAGCTTTTGTTGCGGCATGTGACCGGGTTGGATCGGGCCGCGCTGCTGACGCGTGGAACTGAAGCGCTGAGCACAAGCATGGCGGCGACTTATGGTGAGTTGCTGGAGCGGCGACTTGGGGGCGAGCCTATTCAATACATCGTGGGGGAGACGGAGTTTTATGGGCTGCGTTTTCGCGTGAATCGCGATGTGCTGATTCCTCGGCCTGAGACTGAGCACCTGGTGGAGAAGGCGATTGCGCTGGCGGAGCGATTTGAGCGGGCGCGGATTGTGGATGTGGGCACGGGGTCGGGCGCGATTGCAGTGGCGTTGGCGCATGCGTTGATTGAGGCGGAGATCACTGCGGTAGATGTGTCTGATGCGGCGCTGGCGGTAGCGAAAGAAAATGCACAACTAAATGGTGTGGAGCGGCGGATTCGCTGGAGAAGCGGCGATTTGCTTGAAGGTCTTGCTGAGCGATTTGAAATTGTGGTTTCGAATCCGCCGTATGTGCCGGGCGGCGATCGCGACTCCATGGCAGTTGAGGTGCGGGAGTATGAGCCGGGGCTGGCGTTGTTTGCAGGCGAGGATGGACTCGATGTGTATCGGCGGTTGATCCCTGCGAGCTTTGATGCGCTGGTGAGCGGTGGATGGATTGCGCTCGAGATTGGATATGGGCAGGCTGCTGGAGTAGGCGGGCTGCTGGAGGCGAGCGGATTTGTGCAGGTCGAGTTTACGCGCGATTTGCAGGGGATTGAGCGGGTCGCTGCTGCTTTGCGTGTTTGATCGCGAGGGGCATTTGATTTGACACGCGCGAGTGTGCGTCTTTATGGTTGCGGCAATCGCTGTTGCGTGAATTCCCCAAGGGGTAAATGAAAAAAACCAATAAAACTGCGGCGATTCTGACCGACAGCCACTTCCTGATTGCGCTGGTCGTGTTTGCGATCGGGCTATCGCTTTTGATCACGTTGCACTGAGACGCGGCGGACGATAAGCCTTTATGGTTTCCCACCCACCGAGCAAAGGACGCTCGATGGATGGGGCACCCAGCCTTTCATCAGTAGCTGGAAATACTTTTGAGAACGGGAATCACGAGCGGATGAGCGACACGGCAGGAACTAATACAAGCTTCCGCTCAATGCACGGCATAGGCGTGCTTTGCGGGCTGGGCGCAGGGGTATGGCTGGGCGCGGCCGAGGCGCCGACGAAGCTGGTTAACTCCGGTCTGTCGCCTTTTGCAATTTCGCTGTGCATGGTGGCGGGAGTTTTTACGGCGCGGTGGTCGCTGCCTACACTGCTGCGCGGCACGCGGTCGGTGTTCGCGGATTTGGGACGGAACAAGCACCTGATTCCTATCGCGATTTTGGCGGGAATGTTGTGGGCGGTCGCGAATACGCTTACTGTGTTTGCGATTCGCGATGTGGGGTTGGCCATTGCGTTTCCGCTCTGGAATACAAATTCGCTGGTGGGAATTTTGTGGGGACGGCTGTTGTTTGGGGAGTTGAAAGGCGCGAGCAAGAAGAACGTTGCCAAGGTGGTGCTGGGGGCGTTGGCGATCGTGGCGGCCGCGATTTTATTGGGGTTCAGCACGATACATGCGGAGGGACCGCATGCGGGGCGCGCGATCGCGGGGATGATGGCCGCGGGGGGAGCGAGCCTGCTGTGGGGCACGATGTACATTCCCTATCGCAAGGCTTATATCAGCGGCATGAATCCGTTGTCGTTCGTGACGGTGTTTACAATCGGCGAACTGGTGACGGTGTTCGCGCTGGTGCTGGCGCTCGATGGTGGATTCAAGGCAGCGATTTTTCATTCGACGGAGATCAGGCACATTATTTTCTGGCTGTTTCTGGGCGGATTTGTGTGGGTGATTGGAGATTTGTATCAGCAGTTCGCGACGAAATATTTGGGGATTGGTCGCGGGATTCCGTTGTCGAATACCAATCAACTGTGGGGCCTGGCGTGGGGCGCGCTGGTGTTTGGCGAGTTGGCTCATGCGGACGCCACACATAGATTGTTTGTGGTGATTGGATCGCTGGTGATGATTGTAGGCGCGCTGGCGGTGAGCACCGCGATTGCGACGGAGCGCGAACATGCATCGACCAATGATTCACTGGTGCGCGAGTGCGACCGGTATGGATTGGATTATGAGCGCGTGCTGGGCGCCTATACAGGGACGGCGGTGAAGGCGGATACGCGGCGGGCGTGGTGGGACTACGTGATTGTGGCGGCCGCGGTGGGCGTGTTTGTATGGCTGGGTGTGCAGGCGCGTGTACCAGATTTGGGCATGAATTTTACGTGGGTGGCAATTCTGAGTAGCGCACTGGTGGTGACGGCGGTGGTTTGCACGTGGGGATTGTGGAAGGCGCAAGAGTTGTCTTAGATTTAGCCGCCATTAGGGAATTACAATTATTGATATGACCGAGCCATCGATGGTGGATCTTGTGGGTGTGGGGTTAAATGCCACCGACACGCTGATCCCTCTGGCCTCGTATCCGGAACGTGGCTCAAAACTCGAATACCGATCAGCGTCGGTGATGCCGGGCGGCCAGACTGCCAGCGCCGTAGTTGCTTGCCAGACGTGGGGATTGAGCACGCGGTATGTGGGCAAACTGGGCGACGATGATGCGGCGCGACTGCACCGCAACGAATTTGCACGCGCGGGTGTGGATGCGCGGCTGATCGAAGTGGAAGGGGCGGCGAGTCCGCAATCGCTGATCCTGGTGGATGGCGGAGGCGAGCGCACGGTGCTGTGTCGTCGCGATGAGCGGCTACTGTTGCAGCCGGAGGATCTGGATCGCGATTGGATTTTGCGGGCGCGGGCTCTGCATGTGGACGGATATGAGACAGCCGCGGCGACAACGGCGGCGGGATGGGCGCGCGAGGCGGGCATACCGGTGATCGGCGATTTGGATGAGCTGTATCCCGGCGTGGACGACTTGATTGCCAACATCGATTACCTGATTGTGAGTCGCGATTTTCCGGGGCGATTGACGGGCGAGCGGCATCTCGAGCAGGCGCTCAGAAAGATGCAGAGTCGCTATGGGTGCAAGATGACGGCAGCCACATTAGGCGACCAGGGCGTGCTGGCGTGGGATGGGGTGAAGATGCATCTGCATGCTGCGTATCGCGTGGGCGTGGTGGATACGACGGGCGCGGGTGATGTGTTTCATGCGGGATTTATTTATGGATTGCTGATGGGATGGCCGCTTGATCGGCAACTCGACTTTGCGTGTGCTGCGGCGGCGTTGAATTGCACGGGTGCGGGGGCAAGGGGCGGCATTGGAACGGTCGAGGCTGTGGAAGCGTTGATGATCGCTGCACCGCGGCATGAGACGATGTTGGCGGCGGATTAGAGACGACTGCTGTCCCATTTCACAGCGTTATTGTTGCTGAGGTCCGGGCCTAAAGGCCCTCTTGATTCTGCGATTTTTCAGGGGCCTGAAGGCCCCTGCTCCCTCCGAAATTTCTGTAGTGCTGGATTAAAGACCGGGCGGATGTTGGCCGGATACGCCGAATGCGGTTTCGAGAGCCATGCCTGCCTGGGCGAGTGTGCCCTCATCGAATAAGCGACCAATGAGCGTGATGCCGTGGGGAACGCGGCGGGGCGGCGAGAATTTTGGGAGTGGGTGGTTGGGATCGGGAGCCCAGTCGCTGCGAGCCTCTGAGACCTCGACGAAGCCGGCGCGGAAGGTCAACGATGGATGGCCGGTGAAGTTAGTTATGACGAGCATTTCGTCGCGCAGGGATGGGACTAAGAGTAAGTCGACACTCGAAAAGATGCGGGCCATTTCTTCGGCAACTTTGCGGCGGAAACGGTCGGTCTGGACGAAGTCGACTGCGGAGAGAAAGCGCGACTGGCGAAATACATTAGGCCATGCGTCGGGGACTTGAGCTTTGAGTTCATCGACTTTATGCGAGAGGGTTAGCTCGTCGAATGCGGCGGCGGCTTCGGCGAACAGGATGAGATTGAGCGAGTCGTAGGGCCAGTCGGGAAGCGTAACTTCGACGGGCGTCATGCCGAGTTTCTTCACGATTTCAAGAGCGGCGCGATCGACATCGGTGGCGGGACTTTCTTTCATCCATGCGGGAAAGTAACCGACGCGAAGGCCTGCGACTGCGGCGCCCGCATGGAAATCAAGAGTGGATGGAACGCTGGCGAGGTCGCCCGGATCAGGGCCGGAGATGGCGTTGAGTACGAGGATCGTGTCTTCAACACTGCGGGCCATGGGACCAAGTTTATCGAGCGACCAGCAGAGGGTCATGGCGCCGGTGCGCGGGACGCGGCCGTAGGTGGGACGAAGGCCGGTGACGCCGCAACGCATGGAAGGGCTGACGATGCTGCCGCCGGTTTCGCTGCCGATGGCGAAGGCAACGAGACCGGCGGCGGTGGCTGCTCCGGGGCCTGCGCTCGATCCGGAAGAGCCCTCTTGTGGGAGCCAGGGATTCATGGTCTGGCCGCCGAACCAGATGTCATTGAGGGCGAGCGCGCCGAGGCTGAGCTTGGCGATCAATACTGCTCCGGCGGCGTTGAGACGCGCGACGACGGCGCTGTCTGCGGCAGGAACGCGATTGCGATAGGGCTCGGCGCCGTAGGTGGTCGGGATTCCCGCAGTGTCGAGGAGGTCTTTGGCACCCCATGGGATGCCGTGCAGAGGGCCTCGATAGTGGCCGGCTGCGATTTCAGAGTCGGCTTGTCGAGCCTGCGCGAGGGCGTGGTCGCGAGTGAGGGTGATGATGCAGTGGAGTTGGGGATCGAAGCGCTCGATGCGGCGGAGATAGATTTCGGTGAGGCGTTCGGAGGTGAGAGCGCGGGATTCGATCCAGCGGGAAAGCTGATGGACGGGCGCGAAGGCGATTTCATCATCGGTTGCGGGGAGCGGATTGTTGGCGGAGGCGCTGCGGATGAAGCTTGAAGCGGCATGATCGAGAAGCGCGCGGACGGCGGGGATGGACGGATTCCACTGGGAGGCGGGGGCGAGGGTGGATTCGAGAGCGAGTTTGCGCGGGCCGACGCGGAGCTCGTAGTTAGGGGCCATTTGCATGCGCCAGTTGCTGGCAGCCTGGGCGCGATCGGCGGGCGTCATCTCGACTTGCACCAATTTTTCGGCTTCGGCAAATGTGGCGGCGGAAACTTCGGGACCGACGGCGGGGCTGGTGCCAAAGGCGGTGGGAGCGCCGGGTGTGGCTTGTTGAGTTTGCGGCGGGGCCTGAGCGTCGGCGTGAGCTTCGATTGCCGCGCCCAGGATGCCGAGCGAGCTGTAGGTGAGGAATTCTCTGCGTGATGCGGGCATGATGGGTGGCCTCTCGAATTGTTGATGTGTTTAATGCGGTGGTTCGATTAAGACTGCATTGGTTTCCCACCCATCTCCGCAAAAGACGCGGAGATGGATGGGGCACCCGACATTGATTATGGAAGAGAGCAAGTACGGTAAACCCGATGGCCATTGAAGAACAGCAGCAGATTCTTCGCTTACCACCCCCAAACTGAAGAACGTTTGGGGCCCCTTGCGCTCAGAATGACATCCGCTATTTTGTTAAGAGCTGAGGAACAGACGACGAATTAGCGAGCGACGCCGCCGGGTGGGACGTGATCTTCAAGATAGCGGGCGATGAGGCTGTAGACGTGGAAGGAAGTGCCTTTGCCTTCGGAGATGGAATGGGTGCGGTTGGGATAGTCCATGAAGTCGAAGGGCTTACCTAGCTCGACGAATTTGTTGATCAACATCTCTGTTCCTTGAAAGTGGACGTTGTCGTCGCCGGAGCCGTGAACGACGAGTAAGTGGCCGGCGAGTCCCGAGGCGAAGTTGATGGGCGAGCCGTCATGATAGCCCTGCTTGTTTTCGCCGGGCAGGCCCATGTAGCGCTCCTGATAGATGGTGTCATAGTGGCTTTCGTCGGCAACGGGAGCGACGGCGATGCCTGTCGAGTAGACGCCGGGATAACGCAACATCATGTTGAGGGTGTTTGATCCTCCGCCGCTCCAACCCCAGATGGCCATGCGCGATGTGTCGATGTAGTTGCGTTCGCGGGCTAGCTGCTGAATGGCCTGCGACTGCTGCGCGGAAGACAGCACGCCGACTGCACCGTAGACGCACTTGCGCCATTCGCGACCTTTGGGAGCAGGCGTACCCTGATTGTCGAAACTAATGACGAGATAGCCTTGTTGTGCGATCAGAGAGTGAAACAGATTACGCGAACCGCCCCAGCCATCGCGAACGGTGGTGCTGGCAGGCTCGCCGTAGACGTAGGTGAGAACGGGATATTTTTTGGCGGGATCGAAGTTGGGAGGCTTGATCATCATGCCGTCGAGGGTGACGCCGTTAGCGACCAGGACTTTGAAAAATTCAGGCGGCGATGAGAGCAGCGGCTTGACCTTGTTGGCGAGTTCCTGGTTGTCGACCAGCGTGCGCAGGGACTTGTGGTCGGGCAGGCTCAGGATCTCAATGCGATTGGGTTGCGCGGCGCTGTTGGCGGTGTGGACGGCAAAGCGGGCATTGGTGGCGATGTTGTAGGTGTGGACGCCGGATTGGTCCGCGGGCGTGACGCGTTCGGGAGTGCCCTGGCCATCGAGGCGCGCGCGATAAAGGAACTGGCGGGTAGCGTCGTTGGGCGAGGCGAGGAAGTAGAGCCAACCGCTGTCGGGGTCGATGGCGGAGATGGAGATTACGTCGGCAGCGAAGTTGGTGATCATCTTGGGCTGGCCGGTGGAGCGGTCAACACGATAGGCGTGGCGCCATCCGTCGCGCTCGCTGAGCCAGAGGAGATCGGGATTGGCCGCGCCGGATTTGTCGATCCACTTGATGGGTTCGGCGTTGACCCAGGCTTTGTCTGAGTCGGTGAAAAAGACCTTGGCGTCGCCAGTAGCAGCGTTGGCGAGCATGAGCTGATTGGTGTTTTGAAGGCGATTGAGATATTCGAGAATGACTTCGCTGGAGTTGCCGGCCCATTCCATCTGCGCGATGTAATGCTGGCGCGGATCGCCCTGGAGCTTGATCCACTGGGTATGACCACCGCTGGCGGAGACGACGCCGGCGCGGACCGATGAATTCGTGGTGCCGGGCTGCGGGTACTTATAGCGAGTGAGGGCGGGGTACTCGGAATCGGTGTCGTTGATGAGAGTGAATTCGCCGACGCCGGATTGGTCGAATTGCCAGTAGGCGATGGATTTGCTATCGGGACTCCAGCGAAAACAATTGCGAAGGGCGAGTTCTTCTTCGCTGACCCAATCGGATGTGCCGTTGATGATGTTGGGAGAAACGTCGGCGGTGAGTTGGGTGATTTTAGCGGTGGCAAGGTCCTCAACATAGAGATTGTTGCCGAGCACGTAGGCGGCTTGAGAGCTGTCGGGCGAGAAGGTGGCGAACATGAGCGATGACTCGGGTGCGTCGCCGCCTAGTTTGGTCAGTTTAGTTGAGGATTGGTCGAAGATCCAGTAGTCGCCGCGGGTGTTGAGACGCCATACCTTTTTGGTGTTGGTGAAGATGAGGAGCTTTTTGCGGTCTTTGGACCACGAGTAGCTATCGATGGACAAGGGCTCTTTGGCGCCTGCGGGAATGAGTTGCGAGGCTGCGATGAGTACAGTGCGTTTGCCCGAGGCGGTGTCGTAGGCAACAATGTCCATGCCTTTTTTGTTGGCGGGGGGCTCGAGGATGGTGTAGATGTCGCCATCATTTTGCCATTCAAGCTGGACGGATTTGGGGTCGTATTCGTGCTTGTTGAAGAGCGCATCGAGTTGCTGCGTGAGGGACTGCGCGGAGGGGGCCGATGGCGTTTGTGCAGGGGCAGAGACGGGAGCCAAAAGCAGGGAGCAGAGAACTGAGAAAAGAAGGCGGGCAAGGCCAGCCGAGGGCTTGGTACTGGGCACGAGTGTTCCTCCAGGGATGGTGCGGGCGACGCGGAAAGGCAACATGATTCCGTGCCCAGATTATAGGTCCAGTGGAGGGTGGATCGGCGGTGAATGATCCGGGAGGAAAGCGGCGATATTGGTTTCCCATCCATTTCCGCAAAAGCGCTGCAATGGATGGGTCCCACTTTCATCCACTGCAGGTCGAAATACCGGTGTGGGCCTGGTCAGCCGACAGTGGTTGCGGCTGCCGGTTCCTTGCCTGCCGAGGCGGAGAACTCACGCGGCCAGGTGACGGTGAATTTGGTTCCAGCTCCAGGGGTCGATTCATAGTCGATGGTCCCCCCATGACGATCGACGAGCTGTCTAACCAGCCATAATCCCATTCCATTGCCACGGTCGCCTTTGGTGCTCACCCCAAACTGAAAGAGGTTGGCACGGACGGCAGGGTCAATTCCGCCGCCATGGTCTGCGATTGCGATGACGACGGATTGGGGATGGCCTTCCAATGCAATAGTCACGTGGGCGCCTTTATGGGCGGTGGCTTCGCAGGCGTTTCTCACCAGGTTAAGCAACACTTGGCGCGTTTCAACCGCATACGCAGTCACGTTCAAATCACCCGTACTCGTAATGTCGACGTCGATACCGCGCTGGCGAAGCATGGGCTCTAGTAATAGGCGGACGGACTCGGCGGAATTGCGCAGATCGACGCGCTCGGGTTCGGAGCGCTGGCGAAAGAAACCGAGGGTGGATCGAGTGAGGGCTTCAATGCGGCGCACTTCGTCAGACGCCTGCTGCGCCATGTGAGAAACCTCAGGCGAAGTACCGGGAGAAATCTGAATCAGGAACATCAGGTTTTGAATGGCGGCGAGAGGGTTGTTGATTTCGTGGGTCACGGTCGCCGACATGCGATTCCATTCTTCCAGCTTTCGAGCGGAGAGCAAGCTCTGTTCAACTTGCGCTCTTTCATTCTCACTGTTGGCAAGACGACTGGCGTAATCGTTGACGCCGAAGCCTATTTGCGGCGCTCGCCAAATGAGTTGGAAAGCGACGTAGCCGGAGAGACAAGCGGTGACGATATTGGTCCAGGCGTCGATCCAGAATAGCGGCGACCAGGTGGTGACCACTTCCATCAAGTGCGTGGCGCCACAGGCGACGATGAAGAGAGCGAACCCTACAAGAAAGTAGGCCCAATCGCGCGCGATGACCCGCCGCGTCTTGCGAGTGAGGTAAAGCAAGGTCGCGCAGATGCTGGAATAGCTCAGGAAGGTGATCGAGTTCGCGATCACCATGGTCCAGATGAGGTTTTGATCCGCTCTCCAGCAAACTGCGTGGGGCATTAGGGAAGGAGCCATGATTGGACAGCCTTTCACTACCCTGAGAATCTGTTATCACCTAGGCTTGGATGCGGCCCCGACATTGTGATGCAGCAGCGTACTTAATTCCGTTTAGGCTTGCTTGCCGCGCATTCGGCAACCGTGGAGCGGCTTGCACGGCGATCCTTTTAACTATTAACAGCGAGTCCGCCTTGGAGGCAAGGCCGTCGAAACGAAGTGTCACTTAAAAGTCATGATGTTCTTCGAGCAGCGTGGAAGCCGTGGTGGAGACTTCCTTACCGGCGGGACGATTGGCTTCTTCAGTGCGGGCGCGTACCTTTGAAACCACGAGCCAGTTATCCTTGTGCGGCTCGGTTGCAATCCACGGCGGGAGCGTCATTTGAAGATAGTTGCTCAGTCCCTCCGCATAGCCTTCATAGAGGGCGCGCATCTCACGCAACCTCTCCATCGAGTGGCCATCGCGGCAAACACTGACGCCGCTCTGGCAGAGAAGCTGGTAGAGCTGCTCGTAGCGTTCGGGCGGCAGGCGGTCGGGGGCATCGTTGATGGGAGGCACGGTGAAGATCTGGGACAAGTCGACGAGCGCGTGGCGGGCCATGGCAAAGGTCAGTTGCGCCTGGCGGGCTTCATGGCCCTGCACACCGGCGATGAGCAAGGCTGAAGTGTCGAGGATAGAAGTCAGGGCGCTGATCCAGCTTTGATTGCTGTGCTGCGAGCGAAAGTAGCAGAGCAAGGGGTAGGAGATGTGGCTTTCGAGCAGTTCGGCCGACCAGCGTTCCCACTCGACTAATAAAAGGGAAAGAGCGGATTGCGCGTCCTGGTGGGAGTGGCGACGCATTAACTCCGCCGCGGTGGGTGGAGAGCCGGCGCGTGCGTCGAGGAGCGAGATGCTTACCTCACGGCGAGAAAACGCACCGTAGAGGACGGGAAAGTAGCCCATGACGACGGCCAGAAAACCGAAGCCCGTTCCTGCCTCAAGAATGACCAGCGCGCGCGAAGAGGCACTGCGCGGAGTTACATCGCCGAGGCCGAGGGTGAAGATGGTCGTTCCGCTGACGTAAAGATCGGAACGTATGCCGGGTTTTTGCCCTGCGTCGTTGAACGAACTACCCAACGAGTAGTAGATAAGCGCAAAGCCAGCCACCATTCCCGCGGCCCAAAGTACGAGGAGAAAGATGAGCGAGAGCGGTCCATAGTAGCTATACGCGGACTCTCGTTTGCGGAGGTCGCCGATGCGCCGGCAGAGAAACGCCCACGGCTTCCAGGTGGTTACGTAAAAGATGCGCGTGAGGCGAAAGCGGCCGATGGCGCGACGGGGCAGAATGATGGTCTCAAACGCGTCGAGCAGCACGCCGATTACACAAACGATGCCGGCGAAGAATGTCAAAATGGGCATGAATCGCACCTAAGACCACTGTATCCTAGCCGAAAAGAGAGGAAGACGGACGGACGTGCCCAAACGCAGTGCAGGCCTGTTGATGTATCGACGGCGAGGCGAATCGATCGAAGTGTTTCTCGTGCATCCGGGAGGTCCTTTTTGGGTGAAGAAGGATTTGGGTGCATGGACGATTCCCAAGGGTGAATACCTGTCGGATGAGAACCCGTTGGATGCTGCGCGGCGTGAGTTTCAGGAAGAGACCGGATTCGTTGCGCCTGAGAACTGCGTTGCGCTTGGCGAATTGAAGCAGGCCAGTGGAAAGATCGTCACGGCGTGGGCGGTTGAGGGCGATTGCGAACCGAGCAAGCTTGTCAGCAATACCTGCGAGATTGAATGGCCGCCGCGGTCAGGCCGTCGCATCGAGATTCCTGAAGTCGATCGCGGAAGCTGGTTCACTTTGGCAGGGGCGCGGGAAAGAATTCTCAATGGCCAGATTCCATTTCTTGACCGGCTCGAAGTTGAGTTGGAAAAGGGGGCTCGGACATAGAGCCGAGAAAGTTTATGCGATCCCACCCATCGAGCAAAAAGCGCTCGATGGATGGGGCACACACTTAAATGTACCCGCATTCACGTAACAACTCTCACGTGTCCACATTCACGTGCCTACATTCACGCCCGATTTAGAAAAAGAATTTTTCCTGTGGCAGAACCACATGTGTTTGTGGCATTCTTATGTGGCTGAGCCACAGGAGTGTGAATGTCACCGTCGAAAATCGATCTTTTGCAGGGAACTCTTGATCTGATGGTGCTGCAGACGCTTGCCGCCATGGGTACGCAGCATGGGTATGGCATTGCGCGGCGCATCGAGCAGGTAAGCGAGAACGAGGTGCTGTTGAACCAGGGGACGATTTATGCCTCGCTGGTGCGGCTGGAGCAACGCGGATGGATCGCTTCAAACTGGGGCGTCTCGGGCAATAATCGCAAGGCGAAATTCTATGAGATCACTGCAGATGGGCGGTGTCAGCTCGCTGAAGACGCCCACTATTGGCAGCGGTTGACGGGCGTGATGGATCGCGTGATGGCCATGGGCGAGGCAGCCGAAGCGGAGCAGGGATGAGCAGGGTAAAGCGGCTGCGCGGCCGCGTAAGTGCGTTCCTGGGCAAACGGGCTCTCGATGCGGAGCTTGAAGCCGAACTCGCGTCTCATCTGGAAATGGCAATTGAGGAAAACATGGAACGCGGCTTGAGACCACTCGAGGCGCGGCGGCTGGCGCTGGTGCGTTTAGGCGGCATGGAACTGGCGAAAGAACAACATCGGGAGGCGCGTGGACTGATGAAACTCGACATTCTGCTGCAGGATCTTCGCTATACTTTGCGCACGCTGGGACGCGATCCCGGCTTCACTATTGTTGCGATGCTGATCCTGGCTCTGGGGATAGGCGCCAACATTGCAGTTTTCAGCGTAGTGAACACGCTGCTGCTGCGTCCGCTGCCTTTTCCGAACGCTCAGGAGTTGGTGTGGATTGCACCGCCGCCGAGCAAGTGCGGGATGTCGTGCGCCACGTATTCGACTGATGCCTATGACCAGTTTCGCAGCCATACACGATCGTTTCAGGATGTGACCGGATACTTCGCGTTTTCCGGGACCGATAATATGAGCCTGAACCTGGGCGGCGCGCCGATTCCGGCGACAAGCATCGATGTGATCGCCAATTTTTTCCAAGTGATGGGCGTGCAGCCGGCGATTGGCCGATTGTTCCGGCCAGAAGATGGTCGGCCTGGCGCAGCGCCGGTGGTGGTGCTGACCGATGCGTGGTGGAGAAGGCAGTTTAATGCCGATCCTGCGATCGTGGGCAAGGCGTGCGATATGAATGGCACGCAAACGACGGTGATTGGCGTGCTGCCGAAGAGCTTCGACTTTGGCGCGGTATTTTCGCCGGGGACAAAATACGATGCGATCACGCCGCTCATTTTGTACGGACCGGCTCGCGATTGGGGCAACATCATCACCATGATTGGCCGGCTCAAACCGGGCGTGACGCTGGGCCAGGCGCAGGGTGACGCGAAAGCAGCTTCGCAAATCATGTGCTGGAATTTGAAGCAGCCCGGCTCGTGTGGCAGTTACAAAGATGCTGTTGTTCCGGTGCCGCTGAAGGACTATGTCGGCGGCAAGCTGCGACGGTCGCTGGTGGTGTTGTGGTCGGCGGTGGGAGCGATATTGCTGATCGCTTGCGTGAACCTGTCGAACCTGATGCTGGCGCGGTCGGCGGCACGCAGCAAGGAATTTGCGATGCGCAGTGCGCTGGGTGCGGGACGAGGTCGCATCGTGCGCCAACTGCTGACGGAAAGCCTGGTGCTTTCGGGCGCTGGGGCCGTGTTGGGATTGGGTCTGGCGCTCATCATTGTCTCGTGGCTGGCACACCAGGGAGCCATCGCGCTGCCGCTGCTGAGTACGTTGCGGATTGACGGTGCTGCATTGGGTTGGACGGTGTTGATCGCGGTATTCGCTGCAGTCTTCTTCGGGCTGGCACCGGGGTTGAAGATCGCCAGTGGCAACTTGCAAGAGGCGCTTAAGGACTCGGGCGCGGGCTCCGGACAAGGGCGTAAACATGAGCGTACCCGTTCGGTGCTTGTAGTCACGGAGGTTGCACTGGCCTGCATGTTGCTGGTGGGTGCTGGACTGCTGTTGCGCAGTTTCTTGAAGGTGTTGGATGTGGACCTTGGGTTCGACTCGCAACATACGGCAGCAGTGCCAGTCGACTTCACCGACGATCCAGCGCTTGGGAATGGCAATACTAAAGAATCTGCAGCCGCAATCGTTGCAGCGAGGGCCGCGCATTTTCAACAGTTGCTTCAACGGGTGGGCGCACTGCCCGGGGTGGAGGCGGCAGGAATTTCGGATTATTTACCGATGGCTGGAAACAGGTCATGGGGGCTGCCGTGGCCCAGAGGCGTTTTTGCGCCGGAGAGTGTGAAGAGCGTACCGGGGCCGCTCGTCTATGTGGTAACGCCAGGCTATCTGCGGGCCATGGGCACCCGCCTGCGCGGACGCGACCTGAGTACGAGCGATCGGCTAAACACGCAGGGCGTGGTCGTTATTGGAGAGGGTATGGGCAAGTTTCTGGCTTCGTATGCACACTGGCCAGAGAACGATCCCATCGGCCATGTACTGGATGACGGTAGCAAGGACGGGTTGCTGGTGGTGGGCGTGGCCGAGGATGTGCACGCGGTCAGCGTGGAGGGCGAGAACGGCTGGCAGATCTACTATCCATACACGCAGAAGTCCTGGGGCACACCGAAGCTTGTGGTGCGAACGACGCTGCCGCCTGCGCAACTGGCCACAAGCGTGATGAGCGTGCTCAGGGAGGCTAACCCCAAGCAGACGGCGGCGGAGTTCCGCCCCATCAAGGCGCTGGTTAGTCATGCTACATCGCCGCGACGCTTCTTCATGCTGCTGGTGGGCGCGTTCGCGGGGCTGGGGCTGCTGTTGGCGGCGATCGGGATTTATGGCGTGATCTCCTATTCGGTAACGCGACAGACGCAGGAGATTGGTATTCGGATGGCCCTGGGAGCGAGCATGCAGGAGGTGCAAAGACAGGTGCTGAAAGGCACGCTGCGACTGGCGCTTATCGGCATTGCGATTGGCGGCGTGGCGTCGCTGGCGCTGGGACGGCTGATCGCAACACTGCTCTTTGGGACGACTCCCTGGGATGCGGTGACTTACGTTGGAATGGCTTTCGTGTTGCTGTTAGTGGCTACAGTGTCAGGCTATATTCCGGCGCGGAGGGCTTCACGCATTAGCCCCCTGGTGGCTCTGCGCGCGAACTAACGAGTCAGCCCGGAGTTCCCCTGAAAAGAAACAAGTCAATCCTTGGGCATGTTCTTCCCCGGTCCCACCCATCGGACAAAAACAAAAACGTCCGATGGATGGGGCACAGTTTCATCTTCCGTGGGCCGGTAGAGGCGGTGGGGAACTAGCTTGAGAGACTTCGGGTTGGTTGCTTATTCGAAGATTTAGCTGGTGTGATCGAGAACGATCTTCCAGCCATCGGCAGTTTTGTGCCATACCAATGAAAAAATGCCGTCGTCTTTCTTGGCTTCTCCTTTAGCGGTACGCTCGAGGTGGAATTTTCCTGTGACCACGGCGAATTCGGCTTTACCGCATGAGCTCTCGAGCATGCGGATGTCGAGATCGGAAAAGCTCAGCGCGCCCATCTGCTCGCGATTGGTGTAGTTGGCCTTGTAGCGCTCCAGGATAGGTTGAAAACCCTTGCGCAGGGTGAGTCCGATGAATGTTGTCTCCGGGGAATTCTCATAAGCCTGCATGAAGCCGGGAATGTCGGCGCGATTCCAGGCGGTTGTTTGTTTTTCGATGGTTGCGCGAATCGCGGCCTCATCCGCGCTTGCGGACTGCGCTTGAACTACTGCTCCGCCACCGGTCGCCAGCAGGACGAGTAGGAAAAACAGTGCTCTTTGCCTCATGGGGATCCCTCCGGGTTCAGCTTACAATGACAGCATGTCAGTGGCTCAAACATCTTCTCCTTTTCGCATCGTACACACGGTTTGTTCGCACGATTGCCCTGACTCGTGCGCCGTGCTGGTGACGGTGAACGAGGCTGGCCGCGCCGTGAAAGTGGAGGGCGATCCGTCGCAGCCGGTGACGCAGGGTTTTCTGTGCGGCAAAGTGGCGAAGTATCTGGATCGCGTGTATGCGCCCAGTCGCATTCTCTATCCGCTGAAAAGAAAAGCGGGAGTCGCGAAAGGGCCGCTCAAGCGTGGGCATGAACAGGAAGCCTTTGAGCGCGTGGGCTGGGATGAAGCGCTGGATGCGATTGCGGCGCGACTCAAGGAGACGGCCGAGCGGTATGGACCGGAGTCGATCTTGCCCTATAGCTATGCGGGGACGATTGGCGTGTTGGGTTATGGGTCGATGGACCGGCGATTCTTTCATCGGCTGGGCGCGAGCCAACTGAATCGGACGATCTGCGCGGAAGCCGGCGGGGTGGCGTGGAATTTTGTGTATGGCAAGAAGCTGGGAACGCCGACCGAGGACTTCAAACTGGCGAAGCTCATCGTGGCATGGGGCGGCAATATTCATGGCAATAACATCCACCTATGGCCGATGGTGGAGCAGGCGCGGCGCAATGGTGCGCGGCTTATCGTGATCGATCCGTATCGCACACGGACGGCGGCGCTGGCAGACTGGCATATCGCGATTCGGCCGGGCACCGATGCGGCACTGGCGCTTGGATTGATGCATGTGATTTTGCGCGAGGGTTTAGAAGACCGCGCCTACATTGGCGCAATGACGCACGGATTTGAGGCGCTTGCTGAGAGAGCGCGGGAGTATACGCCGGAGCGTGTCGCCGCATGGACAGGGATGACGGCCGGCGAAGTGGAGCAATTGGCGCGCGAATATGCGACCACGCGGCCGGCTGCGCTGCGGATGAATTACGGTGTGCAGCGCAGTGAAAACGGCGGCACAGCGGTGAGAGCGATTGCGATGCTGCCGGCGCTGACGGGCGCGTGGAAGTATCGCGGCGGGGGCGCGCAGCTTTCGACATCAGGCGCGTTTCCATGGGATAAAAAAGCTGTCGAACGGCCTGATTTGGCGCTGGCGTCGCCACTGGGACGCATGGCACGTGTGGTAAACATGTCGACGCTGGGTGAAGCGCTGACGGAGTTGGGTCGAAGCACAAGGCTAGACGAGCCCGCTGTTCATGCGCTGTTTGTCTACAATTCCAATCCAGGAGCGGTCGCGCCTAATCAAAATGCAGTGCGGCGAGGCATGGAGCGGGAAGATCTTTTTACCGTGGTGCATGAATTGTTTTTTACCGATACGACGGATTATGCCGATTACATTTTGCCGGCCACGACGTTTCTTGAACACACCGATATTCAAGGTGCGTATGGGCACTATTTCGTGCAGCTTTCGAAGCAGGCCATCGAGCCTGAAGGCGAGTCGCAATCGAATGTGTGGCTCTTTAGCCAGCTTGCGCAGCGAATGGGATTCACGGAAGAATGTTTTCTCGATACGCCGGAGCAGATCATCGAGCAGGCGTTGCGCGTTGGGCCCGATGGACGGTCTGGAAATGCTGGAATGGAGCACATCACGCTTGACGATTTGAAGGAGCTGGGGCACATTCCGCTCAGCTTTCATGCGCAGCCGGAGACGCAGCCGTTTCAGCCCTTTGTTTCGGGGCAAGTACCGACGCCATCGGGAAAAATCGAGTTCTATTCGGAGGCCCTGGCGGCGCATGGATTGGATCCTCTTCCTGCGTTTGTTCCGCCGACTGAATCGCGATGGAGCAAGGGCGCGGAACGCTTTCCGTTGGAGTTTCTAAGTCGCAAAGCAGATAACTATATGAACTCCACGTTTGCGAATCTCGATGGTCATCGCAAGATGGAAGCCCGCACCAGCCAGCGCCTGGAGATGCATCCGGTCGATGCGGAGGCGCGCGGAATTGAGAATGGCGATGCTGTTCGAATCTTCAACGATCGCGGCTCACTGCGGCTTACGGCGCTGGTGAATGGCAGCGTGCCAGCCGGGGTCGTGGCTGGGCGCATGGATTGGGCGAAGATGAATTCCGAAGGCGCGACTGTGAATGCGCTGACCAGCGAGCGGCTGACTGATCTTGGCGCGGCGGCTACGTTTTATTCAACACTGGTGGAAGTAGAGAAGACAGCTGCTAGCTCTTAGCTGAGGAGCTGAGGTGCAATTGGATTGCCATCCAACATTTCATCTGCGGTTGGCGATGGAGGAGGATATCCCTTCGCTCGACGCGCTGATTGAGGCGTCGGTTCGCGGGCTGCAGGCGGGCGATTACACGACGGCGCAGATTGAGGGCGCACTCGGAACTGTACTCGGATTGGACACGCAGTTGATTGCTGATCGAACCTATTTTATTGCTGAGTGTTCCGACGAGACAACGGGCCTATCGAAGTTGGCGGGGTGTGGAGGGTGGTCGAAACGCAAGACATTGTTTGGTGCGGACCGCGGGCCAGGGCGCGAGTCGGAGTTACTTGATCCCGAGGTAGATGCCGCAAAGGTGCGTGCGATTTTTGTGCATCCGGAGTTCGCACGAAAAGGATTGGGTTCGCAGATATTGGCTACAGTTGAGAATGCCGCGAGAGAAGCGGGGTTTAGTCGATATGAGATGGGATCGACGCTGACCGGTGTGTCGCTCTATCGGCTCAAAGGATATGTGGAAGTGGAGCGGATTGAAGTACCGCTGCACAATGGCGAGGCGTTTCCGGTAGTGAAGATGGTCAAAGATGTCGCTTGCATTGTGTCTTAGAATTTCGTGACATACACCGCGAAGAGCAACTGCAGATCCTTCGTTTCGTTTGGCCAAAAAGCCGTCCAAACTTCACTCAGGATGACACCCTATACCGAAGCCCATTAAAAAGCGCGTCATAACTTCACTGAAGAGTCAACGTCGTCGCTGCTAGAATTCCGGGCATGGATACGATTCAATATAATCTGCCGCAAGACCGGATTCCCCGCGCCTGGTATAACATCGCAGCCGACCTGCCTGTGCCGATGGCGCCACCTCTGCATCCTGGAACGTTGAAGCCGATCGGGCCGGATGATTTGGCGCCGCTTTTTCCGATGGCGTTAATCGCACAGGAAGTGAGCACGGAGCGGGAGGTCGAGATTCCCGGCCCAGTGCGGCAGGTGTATGCGCAGTGGCGTCCCGCGCCGCTTTATCGTGCGCGCCGACTGGAAAAGGCGCTCGATACGCCTGCGAAGATTTACTACAAGTACGAAGGCGTGAGCCCGGCCGGATCGCACAAGCCGAACACAGCGGTGGCGCAGGCCTATTACAACAAGATGGAAGGCACGAAGCGGCTTTCAACGGAGACGGGTGCGGGACAATGGGGTTCGTCGCTGGCCATGGCCTGCCAGTTTTTTGGGCTCGAATGCAAAGTATTCATGGTGCGCGTGAGTTATGACCAAAAGCCGTATCGGCGTGCGCTGATGGAAGTATTTGGCGCGTCGGTTACATCGAGTCCGAGTACGGAAACAGAGTCGGGCAAGGCGATTCTGGCTGAGCATCCTGATACCAATGGCTCGCTGGGCATCGCGATTTCTGAGGCTGTCGAGGTCGCGGCGAAAGATCCAAATACCAAGTACGCATTGGGGAGTGTGTTGAACCATGTGCTGCTGCATCAGACGGTGATTGGCCTGGAAACGATGGAGCAGATGGCGATGGCCGGTGACGAGCCGGACGTGATCATCGGCTGCACAGGGGGAGGGTCTAATTTTGCGGGACTAGTGATGCCTTTCCTAGGACAGAAACTCAAGGGGCTGAACCACGCGCGCATCGTTGCTGTTGAGCCGGCCGCGTGTCCGAGCCTCACCAAGGGCCATTTCACTTATGACTTTGGCGATACCGGGCATTTGACTCCATTGGTCAAGATGCACACGCTGGGGTCGACGTTTATTCCGCCGGGCATACACGCGGGTGGTTTGCGCTATCACGGCATGGCGCCGCTGGTTTCGCACGTGATGGACTTGGGGTTGATTGAGGCGACCAGCGTGCAACAACTGGATGCGTTTGCAGCGGGCATTCAATTTGCGCGGGCGGAGGGGATCATTCCGGCGCCTGAGGCGAATCACGCGATTGCGGGAGCGATTCGTGAGGCTCTGCAGGCGAAAGAAGAAGGCGTCGAGCGGACGATTCTGTTTGTGCTGAGCGGGCACGGGCACTTTGACATGCAGTCTTACATAGCGTATCAAGCGGGAAAGCTGGAGAACTATGAATATCCCGCGGAGGAGATAGCGATGGCGTTGGCGGGATTACCGACGGTCGGTTGATTGGCGTGGATCCTGCCAAGAAATAGGACTGGAAGAAGCAAAAGCCCGAAGGTCGACAACAAGCCTTTGCGGTCTCCCACCCATCGAGCAAAAAGCGCTCGATGGATGGGGCACCCGGCTTTTATGAGCGCAACCGAAGTCGAGTAGGTTAACTCATGTTGCCGAAGGGATCTTCGAGGGACGGGCTTTGCGGAGTGAGTAGCTCGGCTCCGTTTTCGGTGACAAGTAAATCGTCTTCGAGGCGAATTCCGAATTCGCCCTTGATGTAGACGCCGGGCTCATCGCTTAGAACCATGCCTGCCTGAAGATGCGGACTTAGATTCCAGCCGAACATATTGTTTTTTACGAAGTAGGGCCATTCGTGGCCGTCCATGCCCATGCCGTGACCAACGCGGTGCGAGAAATAAGTGAAGCCGGGGCCGTAGCCGCCATCGGCAATGACTTTGCGCGCTGCGGCATCGACATCGGCCGTGGGCACGCCCGGACGCGCGGTCTCGAGAGCGGTGGCTTGTGCGCGCTTCACAAGGTCGAAGACGGACTTCATTTTGTCGGTGGCTTTACCGAGCACGAAGGTGCGCGTGATGTCTGAGGTGTAGCCTTCGACGAGGCAGCCGTCGTCGATCATGAGTATGCTGCCTTCGCGCAGCGTCTGCGGCTGGCGCGATCCATGAGGCAGTGCGGTGTACTCATCGATGTTGAGGCTGGCCTCGCCTTCAAACCCAACGCGATTGTATGCAGCGGCGATCAGGCTGTGCACATCTGCGGTGGTCATGCCGACTTTCACAGACTGTGCCAGGGCGCGATAGACCAACAGCGTCGCATGACAGGCCAGGCGGATGCACTCGATCTCATGCGCGTCCTTGATCATGCGGCAGCCTGCAGTGATGTGCGTGGCGCTGACAATCGTGAGGTGAGGATTGGCGGTGCGGATGCCGTCGGCGAAAACGAACTTCATGTTTTCATCGAGGCCTACAGTGCCCGACGATAGGCCGCGATCGCTTAGTCCCTTGCCGACAGCCGCGAATGGGCTTTCGTCTTCCTGCCAGACAAGGACGTCGGCGTCTTTGCCGAAGGGGCCGGAGGTCAGCAGTTCGCGTGCACGGCCCTCTTCAAAGGCGGGGCAGACAAGAAATGGCTTGGCTCGTGCGGGAATGACGAGGGCCCAGAGGCGTTCGCCGCCATTCAAGCGCAGATCGGCGAAGTAGACAGAGGATGTGGTGCTGTTGGCAAGCACGATGGCGTCGATCTTGGAAGAAACCATGAGAGCTTTGGCCCGCTCAATGCGCGCCTGCCGCTCGGCATTGGTAAAGGGCCTCGCCTGGCCGGAGAGCACGGGAAGCGCTGCGATGGGGGCGGGAACTTCGGCGGCTTGCGCAGAGTAAGGGTTAGCTGCGAGGCCGAGTGAGGCACCTGCGGCTGCGATGACACCAGTGCCGAGAAATCCGCGACGAGAAACGGAACTTGCAGTGGACATGGATCTCCTTGGGGAATATGTGAAGGCTTGAAGTTTCAGGATAACTGCTACGGCGCGGATGAAGCCGGTGTTATTTCAATGTAATCGAGTGTGGCGGGGTCGGTGCCGTCGGGAGTTCCTTCGATGCGAAGCACGTCGCCGGTCTTCAAATCGATGCGATAGAAAGTGTGGCGCGTGGAGTTGTCGCCATGCGGGCGGGGCGTGGGGAGCATAGCGTTCGCAATCCAGTTGCCTAAAACCTGGCCGTTGGTGAGGAACTTGAATTGTGCTGAACCGCCTTGCAGATCGAAGTACTGAATGGCGATGTTGAATTGGCCGGGAGGACCTTTATATGTCCACTCGGCGGTGCAGATGCGCTGTTTGGCGTTAGTCGAGCTTAGTTGGCAGGACACGGCCTTGCCGCCGGATGCGTCTTCCCAGGGAGTTACATCGATAGGCGTGTAGCCGGTGAGTTGTGCATCCTCGGCTTCGAGGCGGCCGGGATAGTGGCCTGCGCGGCCCTGCTGGTCGGCGATACCGCTGAGCTTGAGGAAATATTGAACGATGGCATCGCGCCAAACGATTGCGTGTCCGGCCTGATATTCGAGACGAGCGCGCATGTCTTCATAGAGCTTGTCGTCGACGCGCCCTTGGAGCGTAGCCCACTCGACGCCGAGTTGCGCGGCCTCTTGAGCGCCTTGATAGTGGCTGTCGTAAATGTACTGAATTACGGTTTTGCCATCGTGTAATTTCCAGGTGTAGGGCACGTGATGGAAGAAGAGCAAGAGGTCGTCGGGCGTGGTGGCGGCGGACTCATAAGCCTGGGTCACGAGCGGCGGATATTGACCTGCGAAGCCGGTTCCAGTCGCAACGGAACGATCCATGCCGACGCCTTGAGAGTCGGCGCGATGCCATTGTCCCCAGCCGTTTTTTTCGCTCGATTCAATGTTGGGACCGTAGTGGCTGCCGGTAATGTCGGTGAGGGTCTGCATGCCAAGCGGGCCGGTGTAGTGTTCGTAGGCGGGCCAACTCTGCATCAGCATCTTGTCTACTGTGGCGACGACATCGGGATCGGTGCTGATGGTGAGGCGGGTCCATTCTTCGGCGATTTGCTGGGGAGTCAGGTTGGGGTCCCAGGCGAGGCGGCCGAAGGCGTAGAGATTGGCCAAGGCAAGGGGCGAGGCGAGCCATGCGTCGCGACCGATACCGGCGACGCCCACCATGCCGCCCGACATCAGCCTGTCGCGGACGTGTGCCGAGCGAATCTTGATGCCGGCGACTTCGCGGAAATCGAAGTCGAGCACCTGTTTCCACATGGGGGCGAGGTAGACAAGGTGGCGCTGCTGTCCGGTGTATTCCTGCGTGATCTGGAGTTCGAGTGCCTTGTGGGACTGGAAGCCGCCGAATAATGGCGAGACGGGCTCGCGTGCCTGGAAGTCGATGGGGCCTTCTTTGGTTTGAACGATGACATTGTCGGCGAAGTGGCCGTCGAGCGGGTGGAATATGTCGTAGGCGGCGCGGGCGCGATCGGCTTTGGGATCGTTCCAATCGAGATGGTGGTTATAGACGAAGGCACGATAGAGAACGATGCCGAAGTGGGGAGCGAGCGCATTCGCGAGTAGATTGGCTGCGTCCGCGGGAGTGCGGCCATAGCTGGCGGGGCCGGGCTGTCCTTCGGAGTCGGCTTTGACGGTGAAGCCGGCGAAGTCGGGGACGACGGCGTAGATTTCATTTACTTTGGCTGCCCACCAAGCTACGACAGCAGGATCGAGAGGATCGTAAGTGGGAAGGCCGCCGATCTTTTGAGGGCTGGCGATGTCTACGCTGAGGGCGAGATGAACTCCCCAGGGACGCATGGCGTCGGCGATGCGGGCCAAACCGGAGAGCACGTCGGGAGTGAGAAACTCGGCAGCGTTGTTCACGTTGTTGACGTTGCAGCCGTTGATGCCGATCGAGGCCAGGAGGCGTGCATATTCCGCAACGGGGGCTAAGTCTTCGCGTACATGACCATTTTCAAAAAAGATGGAGCGGCCGGCGTAACCGCGCTCGATGGATCCATCGATGTTGTCCCACTCATCGACCCAGCGAACCGGGTAGGCGGGTTGGGACTTGAGGAAGAACCTGAAGAGGTCTTTGCCTTGATAGAGCGAGCGGAGCAGGGCAAAGGCGCCGTAGAGGACGCCTGCGCCGGAGCCACCGACGATATCGAGTTCCTGGGGGGACGAACGGTCGACGAGAAATTCTTCAGGTTTGAGGATGGTCTGGTAAGGGAGGCGTTCGCGCAACTCGTATGCCGTACCAAGGACGATCGAAAACGGGGCAGAGTTGGAGACAGCGCCTGGCGATAGGCCGGCCAAGGCGCGGGATATCTCCGCGGCGGCGGATTGCTCGAGAGGGTCGTGACCCAGGACGACAATGCGGACGGAAGAGCGGAGCGGCGATGCCAGTGGGCGGTACTTGAGCCACGCCTGGTCGGCGGTCTGTGCGGAGGCCGTGAGACAGGCACCGAGACTCAGAAATCCGGCTAACGAGGCGATTGCTTTTAACATGATTTCAGCGCTCGGCGAGCTGATGCGGCACTTACCGTACCGTTTTATCACGGCGGGTGTTGGGCCTCGGTTGATAAACTGAACTGTTTGTTGCCTTGAGGAGGAATCACCGTATGCCCACCACCATGCAGGCGGTAGTGAAGGCGAGCGCCGCCCCAGGAGTGGAGTTGCGGGAAGTGCCCGTGCCCACGCCCGGCGCAGGAGAGGTTTTGGTTCGCGTCGGAGCGGCCAGCGTTTGCGGCACTGACCTGCACATTTACAACTGGGACCCGTGGGCGCAAGGCCGCATCAATCCACCGCTGATTCCGGGGCATGAGTTTTGCGGGAAGGTCGCGGCAATCGGCCGGGGAGTCACCACCGTCAAAGAGGGCGACGTGGTGAGCGCGGAGATGCATGTGGCCTGCGGTAAATGCCTGCAATGCCGCACTGGGCAGGCGCACATTTGCCAGAATGTGCGCATCCTCGGAGTCGACGCGGACGGAGCGTTTGCCAGCTACGCGATCATTCCCGAGACGAACATCTGGAAGCTGTCGCCGTCGATTCCTCCGGAGTATGCGTCTCTGCTCGATCCCCTGGGCAACGCGGTGCATACCGTGCTGGCCGGCGAGATTGCCGCGAAGACAGTTGCAGTCACCGGTTGCGGAGCGATCGGGTTGTTTTCGATTGCAGTGGCGAAGGCATGCGGGGCGGCAAAGGTGTTTGCGGTCGAGGTGAATGCACATCGGCGCTCGGTTGCTGCCAGTATGGGCGCAGATTTCAGTCTTGATCCAGCTCACGACAATATCGAAGAGCTGATTATGGACGAGACTGGGGGCACTGGCGTTGACGTGCTGCTCGAAATGTCGGGGCATCCGGCGGCCATGCGCCAGGGCTTTTCTGTGTTGCGCACCGGTGGGCGAGCGTCGTTACTGGGGATTCCATCGCGGCCGGTCGAGATCGATTTTGCCCGGGACATTATTTTCAAGGGTGCGACGGTACAGGGAATCAATGGACGCAAGATGTTCGAGACATGGTTTCAGATGGAAGCGCTGCTGGCTACCGGCAAGTTGAACCTCGATCCAGTGATTACGCATCGGCTCAAGCTGAATGAGTTTTCCCGCGCCATGGAACTGCTGCAGTCGGGGGATGCGATCAAAGTAGTGTTGAAGCCCGAGTAAAACGTAAATCTCTATCCGAGCAAAACGAAAAGGACCTGAGCATCGTGCGATGCCCCGGTCCTTTTCGTTACGATTTGCGTGGTGATCGCCGACAGCGCGATCTGACTCTACTTTACCGTGAGTGCGAAGTTGGTGGAGTGCGTAGTCGCAATGATGCCGTTGCTGGATTGCGCGGTAACGAGCAGGGTGTAGGTGCCTGCGGCGGTGGGCAAGTTGTAAGGCGGCCCGTGGTTGAGGTAGTTATAGCGGGGCGCGCAAGCGGTGGTCCCGAGCACAGTGAGGAAGCCAACCAGGGTAAGCAGCGACAGGCGGCTCAACCAGCGACGGCGACGGGCTGAGAAAGCCAATCCAGCAAGCCCCAGCGTGCCGGGCAAGAGCAGAGCCCAGGCAACGGGATTGCCGTCACGTTGCGCGGACGGACGCAGACCGGCGAGCGACTTCGCTTGGGTGGTGAGAACCATGGAACTGGTAACCGGGGCGGTGGTATTGGGCAGAACCTCGACATTCTCAGGCGTGAATGTGCACGAAGACTGATCGGGAAAGCCGGAGCAGGACAGGGTGACGAACATCGGCGCGGTAAGCGCGCTTGCGTTGACGGGCGTTATCGACACGGTGACGGAGCCAGACTGGCCAGCGGTGAGCGAAATAGACGCAGGCGCAACCGAAACCTGAAAATCGGGCACAGCGGTGGTGGCTGCGGGGACTGCCGACACAGCGGAGGATGAGGCAAGATGGGCAGCATCGCCGACGTAGGTGGCGCGCAGGGAATGATCGCCGGGAGGCAAGGAAAGCTCGATGCGAGCCTGGCCCTCGGCGCTCAATGCGGCGCCTGCCAGTGATTTGCCCTCGTCGTCAATCACGACAGCGCCGCTTGCCGGCTTGCTGTCTTGTCCGACAACAGCCACCGAGACAACAGCCTTGGTGCGACCGCCCTGGACGATGCTTTGCGCCGACAACGAGGTCTGCGTGGCCTGCGAACTCGTCGCGGCCCATGCGGGCACGGCCAGCATCATGCCCAATCCAGCAACCAACTCAAGCCGCAGACCGCGGCAGATAGAACCTCTCACGTGCACCTGCTCCAAATCTCAAGAAAAAGTCGAGAAACGCCTTATGTGACAGCGTAGAACCATTGTATCCGGCACAGGTGGGACCCGGCCAACCGCAATGCCGCGATTGCCACCCAAGTGACCGCTAGTGATTGGACGCGGACGGGGCGGATTGGGCAGTGGGCAGGGGGAGCTCGAGCTGGTACGTCGGCCGGATTTTATGAACGTAAGCGGGCGATAGAGGCCATTCATCGCGATTTTTAAACGATTCGTCGGCTAAGCTACGGCATTTGCGAGTCGTCTCGGTACTCTATTCAGGAAGATCACGGGTGTCTGGGGTGAAAACCGGAACCATAGGAGCAGTCAATGCGCGCAAGTGCAATTGAATTTCGTTTTCGCGTGGGGATCATCTTTGTGATCATCGCGCTGGGTTATTGGGCGCCGTGGATTGAAGCTTGGGGAGTGGGACGGCGCCTCTCGCTGCTGGGATGGCTGGCGCTCGAGATCAGCCGGACGGGCCTATTGCGATTCACGGCGGCTACCTCGGTGGTCATCATCGCAGGAGCGCTGATCGCAGCGGCGAGCACAGCGGTGCGCATCTGGGGAACTGCTTACCTTGGCCCCTTCACGGTAAACAACATGGAGATGAAAGCCGGAATGGTGATGGCCGATGGACCCTACCGGCATGTGCGCAACCCGCTCTATGTAGGCACGTGGTTGATGTGTGCGGCGATGGCGTTCATTATGCCGGCCACGGGCGCGCTGGTTGCGATGGTGCTGCTTTCTGTGTTCTTGTGGCGGCTTATCTTAGGCGAGGAAAGATTTCTGACTGCGCAGATCGGAGCACCGTATCTCGCTTATCGACGAGCCGTACCGCGCATCATCCCTCAGTTGAGGACAAATCTACCGTCCACGACCCACAAGGCGCATTGGGGCGCATCCATGTTGTCTGAGTTGAACCCGATCGGAGTCTTTGTGACGCTGGCGGTTTTTTCGTGGAGCTATAACAACCGGCTGATGGTCAGGGCGATCCTGGTCAGCTTTGGTCTTTCCCTGGTAGTGCAGGCGCTGATGCCGCAGGTCCGGCGGGAATCGGTCGCCGCTTAGCTTGCATGGGTGCGCCCGGTGCGGCCAAGGTGCGTGCACTGAAATCCTGACGGGTACTTGAGACCGTAGCCGAGGAGCCGGTCTACCCCGATGTGGTTGATCCAAATCAGCGCGAACGGCAACAGGCCTTGCGCGTGGAGCAGCATGGCCATGAGCGCCAGCGTGCCGGGAGTGACGTAGGAGTGGATTGAGTTGTAAATCCGGGAGCCCCACCAGGGCCCAGCCAGATAACCCAGCATGGAGAGATCGGGCGCAAGCCATAGGCCGACAAACAGCCACCAACTAGCGCCGGTGCGCGCGAACAAGACGGCGGAAATTGCTGCGACAGCCAGACCCTCAAGGCGCAAAAGGAAGATCACGAATGGTGGAGATACGGCCAATACCGCGGGCCGGTTATTCACTGCGGAAGTGGTTGCCATCTCGTGTTTGATGAGCCGCCGCCTCCGAAATGTGCAGCAAATTTGTGCCGGGGGCCTTCGGAGCCTTCACGCTGATGCAGATCGGGGAGAAGCACTTGCCTCTCCCCGTCTCTGCTATGCGGAACGCCCTTCGGAAGGAAGGTTCTACTTCTTGACGGGTGCGATAACGTCTTTGGCGGCCTTGGCCACGCGGAACTTGACCACGGTCTTGGCCTTGATCTTGATGGCCGCGCCGGTTTGGGGGTTGCGGCCGATGCGCGCCTTGCGCTCAGCCTTGACGAGCCGGCCGATGCCGGGGATTACGAAGACGCCGTTCTTCTTGGTTTCCTTGATGGCAGTCTCTGCCAGAAGATCGAGGAAAGCGGCAGATTGCTTGTTGGTCAGTTCGAGCTTCTCGGCCAGTTGCCGTGTGAGGGCGGTCTTGGTCAATCCAGTTGCCATGCGTTGTTCTCCTTCTGGGCGTGCCCTTGGGCAGCCGATGTTGCCTGGGATTCGCTGTCCAGCGATTCTCCAAAATCGAAGAGTCTGGAACAGGCCCGCATGGAGGGAGTGCGACCGAGGCAACGCTTGCACGAAACCCCTGTATTCATGCGGGTTCGCGAGAACCCTGTCGTTGGTTACAATGCGGCTTCGGGGGGCCTCAAGTCAATGGGAAAAGGCCGATTTCCACAATTTTCTTGGGATTTTGTGCCTTTTTCTTTGGGAATTGTCGGTTTTTCGGGGATTTTGACCGTTTTTGAACACCTGGAGTGTAAAAAATCCCGGCCTCTTTAGTAATGGGCCAAGGTCTCAATGGAGCCCGAAAAGCACCTTTTTTCGCGGTGCGAGAGCTGCTGCGAGCGGAGTGTTGAGGGCATCGACCACGGGGGCTGCGAGCTTGAAATAGCGAATAATCGTGGCTGCTAATTTTGGGTTGAGAGCCTCTGTGGTGGGTAAGGTCGCGCTGATGCCCCACTGCCGACACTGGATCAGGTCGAGCGCTGGATGATCGGCCGGGAAGCCCTTGGGAGGACGCGCGAGGGAATTGCCTTCAAATTCAGTAAAGTTTTTTCGGAGCGCGGCCGACTGCAAGACCTTGCGAAAGTCGGCGTGATTATCAAGTAGCCAGTGGCGGATAGCGGCGAGTTGATCTTTCTCCGGCATGTAAGCGCCGGCGGCTACGATCACTTCCTTGGCGCTGACGTGGAAATAGTAGCCGGCGCCAGAGGTCTTTTCGAGGCCCTGATGGGACCACCAGGCCGCGATGTGGGTCTTGTAGGGGAGCTTGTTGTTGGAGAAGCGCGTGTCGCGATATATGCGGAAGAGCGACTTCTCGGCGGGACGCACGTGGTTGGGCGCAAAGTCCAGCATGGCATCGGTCACCTTGCGAATGACGGCGAGCATGGGCTCCTTTAGCTCGGCTTCGAACTGAGCCTTGCGCGGTGTGAACCATTCGCGGTCGTTGTGACGAGCGAGATTGCGCAGAAAGGTGAGAGCCTCTGGACGGAAGTAGGGGACTGCTTCAGCGGGAACCGCTTTGGGTTTACGAACCATGACTAGACGAGTCTATCGGATGACCTTGAGTGCGCCGCGGAAGAGGCCATCGAAGTCTCCAGCGAGCGCCTTGTCTTTGGCGATGGCTTGGGCGATGGCATGTTCGGCGGCGGGGCGTTGATAACCGAGGTTAACCAGTGCGGAGAGAACGTCGTCGACGGCAGGACCCTGAACTGAAGACTGCACGGGTGCAACGGCGAAATCGTCGAGCTTGTCTTTGAGTTCGACGACCAGGCGCTCGGCAAGCTTCTTGCCCACGCCGGGAATGCGGACCAACTGCGCGTGATCCTGGCCGCGAATTGCCTGCACCGTGCGCTCGGACGAAAGCCCGCTGAGCATTTTGATGGCGAGTTTGGGGCCGACACCGCTGACCGTGATGAGACGCTCGAACAGACGCTTCTCTTCGCGTTCGAGAAAGCCGAAGAGGGCGATCTGATCTTCGCTGACTTGAGTGTGGATGTGGAGCGAGGCCTCCGCACCCACCGCCGGCAGTTGCGTAAAGGTGGGCACGGAAATGGTGACGTCATAGCCAACCCCGGCGGCCTCGACGATGGCTTGGCCGGGTTGTTTGTAGAGAAGCTTGCCGCGCAGGTGAGCGATCATGGCTTCTTTGCTTCGACCTCGAATTGCGCTGTATTGGTTCGCACCCAGATTCCGGCTCCATCTTGCGGCCCTACTGGGTCGTGGACCTCCAGATAAACGCTGTACCTACCCGGCGCACTGAGATCGTAATATGCCGCCAGATTGAACTTAAATACAACGGACACTCCATCAAAATTAAACATCGGAGGTGCGATTTCTGTGCATGAACTCACCGTTATTGGAAGATCCGGTCCATCTCCAGGACGAAAAACCCCATTGAGGTGGCGTTGGTATTCCGTTTGCGGCGGTTCTCCGTCTCGCCCCGAAACATGCAGCCGGTACTCGTAAGGGGGCGAACCGAGTGAAACGCAGATTTTGCGGTCCCATACATTCTTGATTGTGATGAGGAGCAGAGGCTTCTCTCCCACCGCAAAATGGCTTCGATCAAGTACGATGCTTGCTGCAATTGAACCGGGCTGAGGCGCTGGAGACGCCTCTTGGGCAGCAGACGGCGGTCCTGTGGCCACGATCGTAGGGATCATCATCACCGCGAGCGCGAGAGTGCGAGACCCAATCATATTAAGTCCGATTGTAGTATTCCCAGCCGTTTCGCGACGCGTTCCAGTGTTTCCAGAGCCTGATCGAGTTGCGCTTTGGTGTGTTCGCTGGTGAGGATGAGCCGAATGCGGGCCTTGCCCTCGGGTACGGTGGGAAACGCGATGCCGGTGCCCATGACGCCCTCCTCAAATAATGCGCGGCTGAAGTCCATCGTGGCGCGACCGTCGCCAATGATGATCGGCGTGATGGGTGTCTCCGTGGCGGGGGTGGTGACGCCGCCGATATTGAAGCCTGTGCGCTTGAGTTCGCCTTGGAAATAGCGCGTGTTCGACCACAGGCGCTCGATGCGCTCCGGTTCCTGCTCAAGGATGTCAAAGGCGGCAATGCACGTGGCGGCGACCGACGGCGGATGCGATGTGGAGAACAGAAACGGGCGGGCACGGTGATAGAGATAGTCGATGAGATCTTTGGAACCGCAGACATAGCCGCCTAAGGCGCCGATGGCTTTAGACAACGTGCCGACCTGCACATCGACCCGGCCATGCATCCCAAAATGATCAATGGATCCGCGGCCATTGCGACCCAGAACGCCGGAAGCATGGGCGTCATCGACCATCATGATGGCTCCGTATTTCTCGGCCAAGGCGGCGAGCTTGTCTACGGGACCGATGTCGCCATCCATCGAGAAGACGCCGTCGGTAATGACAAGCTTGCGGCCGGGTTCTTTCTCTATTTCCTGGAGTAGCTGCTCACAATGGGCCACATCTTTGTGGCGGAAGACCTTGATTTTTGCACGCGACAAGCGGGCACCGTCGATAATGCTGGCGTGGTTCAACTCGTCGGACAAGATGAAATCTTCTTTGCCGAGAATCGCGCTTACCGTGCCGGCATTGGCCGCGAAGCCGCTCTGGAAAACCACGCATGCCTCGACGTTTTTGAAGCGGGCAATCTTCTCTTCGAGATCCATGTGAATGCGCATAGTGCCGGCAATGGTGCGGACAGCGCCGGAACCGACGCCCAATGTGCGCGTGGCTTCCAGAGCAGCTTCGATCAGCTTGGGATGATTGGCCAAGCCCAGGTAGTTATTGCTGGCGAGGTTGATGACCTGCTTGCCGTCATAGTGGCACACAGGGGCCTGCTGATCATCGAGAATACGCAGCTTGAAGTGAGTGCCTTTGGCGCGCAATTCGTCGAGCGCGGCGGTCAGGTGGGCGAGTTGGGGGCGCGTGGCGGTCTGGGTCATGGCATTACTCCCTCACCAAAGAGGATAACGCCACGGGGCGAGTGAGGAGAGCACCACGACTCATTGCGTCGCAACGGCTGGATCCGTGGATTACTCCGTGCGCAGAGCCTGCATGGGCTCAATGGATGCAGCTCGGCGAGCTGGCAGATAAGCCGCAAATGCAGCCACGACACTCAGAAAAGCAGCCGCAATGGCAAAGATGAGCGGAGCGTTTGCGCCGTCGCCCAGCAGATGCGCACTGCTGCCCATAGCGGAGTTGGTGAAAGAAATGCTGCTGACGGCGCGCGATAGACCGATCGCCATCACCGCGCCCACCGCGAGTCCGCCCGCAGTGAGCACCAAGCCTTGGCGTACGACCATGCGGAGCACCTGCGCAGGTCGCGCTCCCAGCGCCATGCGTACACCGATCTCTTGAGTTCGGTTCGCCACGGAATAGGCCATCACGCTATAGAGTCCCATCGCAGACAACATGAGACAGACGCTCGCCAGCACCGTCATCAGGCTGGCTGCAAGTTTCTGAGGATAGAGCGATGCGCCAATGAATTCCTTAAGAGGGGCCGCGTCAAAGACAGTGATGTTGGGATCGATTGCGCGAGTTTCGTTGCGGAGGGTGGAGAGAATGCTGTCGGACTCGCCTCGTGTGCGCACATAAAACGCGAGATTCATGTCTTCGCGGAAGACCTGGCGAAATGGGACATAGAAGTAGGCTGGCGTCGATTCGCCGAGATAGTGGTACTTGCTGTCTTTGGCCACGCCGACGACTCGGAACCAATCTCCCCAGCCGTGAATCTTGTGGCCAATAGGACTGCGACCCGCAAAGAAGCGCTTCACAAACGCTTCGTTGACGATCATCACGGACGCTGCATTTTCGTTGTCCTGATCGGTAAAATTGCGACCGTCAACGATGGGGATATGCATTAACGGCAGGTATCCGGGCGAGACCACGTTGCGGAATATGTTCATGTTCTCGTTAGGCCGCGGAGCATAGCCCTCGATGCGTAATTCTTCCCACCAACTGGGCTCAAACCCCAGTGGCACGCCGTCGGAGTAAGCGACATCGGTTACACCGGGGGATGACTTCATGCGTTCTTCGAGACGACGGCAAAACTCTCCGCGGTGGGCGAGGTCGTATCCGTTGGTATTGAGGTAGAACTGGTTCAGTAGAACATGATCCGGATCGAACCCGGGATTGACGCGTGAGGTCTGCTGGAAACCGCGTGCAAATAATCCTGCGCCCACAAGCGCGACCAAGGCGATGGCAACCTCACCGGCTACCAATGCTGAGCGCAGGCGGCTACGCCCACGGCCCGCGGTGCCGCTGCGTCCGCCGCCATTCAACCGGGAACTAAGATTCATGCGGCCAACCTGGATGGCTGGAAACAATCCTGCAGCAAGCGCAGCGAGAATGCACACACCCGCGGTGAATGCAAGCACGGTAAGGTTGGGACGCGTATCCATTGAGACCAGTGCCTGCATGGGCCCGGGCGGCATCAGGAACTTCAAAGCATGGGCCAGCCATGGGGTGGCAGCCATGCCCAAGGCCGCGCCCACAGCAGTGAGCATGAGGCTCTCGGTTAATACCTGCCGAGCAAGCCGTCCTTTTCTTGCTCCCAGCGCAAGCCGCGTGCTGAACTCCTTTTCGCGTATTGTGGCGCGCGCGAGAAGCAGATTGGCGACGTTGGCACAGACGATCAGCAGGAGCAATATGGACAGGCCCATGAGTATACGCAAGGGGCCGACAAGTAGTCCCTGCGGACCATGTGGCGACTTCCACAGCGGCATCAGCGTGGCGCTCATGCCTTGGCTGACGTCGGCGTTGGCGACCGCCATGCGCTCTGCGAGGGCCTTGAGTTCGAGGCGCGCCTGATCGGCGGTGATTCCTGGCCTGAGCCGCGCTATACCCAGCATGTTGCGATCGTGGCGATCGCGCAGCATCCATTCCTGCACGCCATTGAGCGCCGGCTGCTCCATGTAGGGTACCCACAGGTCGAATGCGGTTACGGGGATCGATCCATGAAATGCAGGCGCCGCAACGCCGACAACAGTGAGTTCATGCTGGTTGACGCGGATAGTTTTGCCTACAATCGCTGGGTCGGCATTAAAGTGCGAACGCCAGTAGCGATCGCTGATGACGGCAATTGGAAACTTGCCCGGCGCGTCTGCGAATTCTGCTGGTAGAAACAAACGGCCGGCCTCTGGTTTCACTCCAAGAACAGAAAAGAAGTTGCCTGAGACGAGTTCGCCCCATACGCGCTCGGCGTGGTCTGCCTGGCCAACGCTGAAGGCCGCGACGTGTGCGACCGCGATGCCGTCAAATTGTTTTAGATGGTTCCTAAAATCGATGTAATCCGGATAAGAAACCGGCACCCACTCTCCGTTGGGAGTTACAGATTCGACCGTAACCAGGCGGTCCGGTTCCGAAACGCCGCTCAGCGGCTGCAAGAGAACTGCATCGATCCACGTGAACGCTGTGGCGCTGCAGCCGATGCCGATTGCCAGTGTAAGTACGGCAACCAATGTGAACGATGGTTCGCGCAGCAGCATGCGCACGCCATAGTGCATGTCATGGAGCAGGTCCTCAATCCACGGCAGAGTGCTGCGGTCACGCCATGCCTGGCGGGTCTGTTCCGCGCCTCCCATGCGAATGAGGGCTTGTCTGCGGGCTTCATCCAAAGTCAGCCCGGCGCTGACGCCGTCTTCTACATGCAGGGCCAAGTGGGCATCGAGCTCTTGCTGAAGGTCGTCGTGGTTTCGCCCTAACCGCAACACTCCCAGAAGGCGAATCCACATTGCTCTTAGCTTTCGCATATTGCTCCTTTATTCCGTTCGCAGTGCTTGAGTGGGATCGACCGAGGCTGCACGGTACGCGGGGAAGAGCGCGGCCATTAACCCACAGCCTAGAAGCAGAGCGCAGACCAATCCGACGGTAAGTGGATCATGCTCGTTCACTCCAAAGAGAAATGACCTGAGAAGCCTGGTCGCCACCCATGTAGACCCAAGGCCAACGACTAGCCCAATGCCAATAAGCGCAGCTGCGCCTCTCAACACAAGAAACAAGATGCTGCGCCGCTGAGCTCCGAGCGCCATGCGGATTCCAACTTCGCGGGTGCGGCGGCTTACCGAATAGGCCATCAGCCCATAGAGGCCGACGAGTGCGAGGATCAGCGCGATGCCGGCGAATGTGGAAAGCAGCGAAGTTTGGAAGCGACGCCGGGCGCTGGCTTGAGACATGAGATCGCCCATGGTCTGGATGTCAGTGAGGACAAGTGTTGGATCGATGTTCTTTAAGGTTGCGCGGATGGAGGATACGACGGCCTGTGAAGGAAGCTCGGAGCGAACTGCGATAGAGGCATGGTCAAAATCGTAATTTGGAGAATAGGCTTGCGGTTCCGGTTCGGCTTCAAGGCTGGTATGACGGACATCCGCGACCACGCCGATGATCGTGTTCCAGTGAGGAGGGTTTTGATTTTCATCGGTACTGATGTGGCCACCGATTGAATTGCGACTAGGGAAGTATGTTTTGGCAAATCGCTCGTTGACTATCACGGGGCGCAATGAATCGGAATCGTCTTCTTCGGTGAAGAAACGCCCCGCGAGAAGGGGGATGTTCATGGCCTGAAAATAGCGGGGTGTAACGGAGCGTGATTCGAGCATTTGATCCTTCTGGTTGGGATAGCCTTCAACGCGGAAGAAGCCCAGGCTCTCAGAGTTGCTGAGGGGCAGATTGCTCACCGCACCCGCGGCGCTGACGCCCGGCTTAGAGCCAATTTTGGGGATGAGGTTTTTAAAGAACGCGCGGCTTTGCAAGGGATCGTGATAGCGCGCGTCAAGGGCGATATTCATGGTGATGGTGGATCGCGAGAACCCGGTATCGACCGACTCAATATTGATGTAACTTCGAATCAACAATCCGGCTGACGCCATCAACACGACTACCATCGCGGTCTGCAAGACGATGAGGGAACTTTGCAGGCGGCTATGTCCGCGCGCGTGCCCCCGCGTGCCATGAGTCTTTAGAAAATCGGTGAGTTGCATGCTTGACGCGCTGAGGGCTGGGAGGACCCCGGTAAAGACGCTGGTGAGTAACGAAACTGCAAGGGCCACCGCCAAGACTCGCGCATCGAGAGACGCCTCGCTGAGCCGAGGGATATTGCCGGGATCGAGCTTCGGTAACCGTTGCAGAAAGAGAAACGCCAGCGCGATGCCAACGGCTCCACCACCGAGCCCGATCAGCAGCGATTCAGTAAGTAACTGGCGGATCATGCGGCCTCGTCCCGCGCCCAGCGCTGCCCGCACACCTAACTCGCGCGCTCGTCCGGCGGCTCGCGCCAACAGTAGATTCCCGGCGTTGCCGCAGGCTATGAGAAGAACCAGGCACACGGCGCCGAGCAGCAGATTCATCAGCGGGCGGACCGGCCCCAGCGAAGTGCTCAAGAAAGGTTCGACGAGGGCGCCTAAATCGCGTTCTGGCTCTCCTCGCTCGGCATTGTGAAGTGCTGCGAGACCGGCCATGATCGCAGTCATCTCGGCCTGGGCCCGTTTGAGCGGTACCCCTTGCCGCGAGCGCGCGACAACAATGTTGTCGTCAATGGTGCGGTGCGCTTTCTGCTTGGGAGTAAGCGCGAGCGGAATCCAGATCTGTGTCGACTTTATGTGCGAATCCCCATAGGGCAGGTCGGTACGGAAGGGATATTCGAACGCCGGAGGCATCACACCGATGATTCGATAACTGACGCCTTCGCGAAATAACGAATGTTGCAGCACATCCACATGACCGGCGAATAAGGATGTCCAGAGTGAGTGACTGATAACGGCAACTTTGTCGCGGCCCGGCTGGTTGTCTTCGGCACCGATCGCGCGACCGATTTCCGGCGAGGACTGCAAAGTTGCGAAGAAGTTTTCGTCAACTTTGGCGGCGCCGACATGAGTTACTATGCCCTGTTCGGCCAGATTGAACATGGTCTGCTCATACGCGGTGATGTTTTGGAACGACCGGTTCTGCTGCCGGATGTCGATGAGATCTGCATAGCCGGGGAATAGCGCTTCGGCGGGCACCGCCTTGATGTGCGGGGCCGGTGCGAAAAAATAGACGAGCTTTTGCGGATTTCCGTAGGGCAGCGAACGGATTAATACTGCATTCACGAGGCTGAAGATGGCCGTACATGCGCCAATTCCGAGGCCGAGAGTGAGTACGGCGGTAACGGTAAAACCCGGTGATCGGCGAAACGTGCGGAGGCTGTAACGAAGGTCCTGCGCAAGGTTTTCGAGCCATAAGAGAACGCGTCGTTCCCGATGGGCTTGGCGCACTTGCTCTGCGCCACCTAAACGAATGATCGCTTGCCGGCGAGCCTCGGATTCGGTCAGGCCCGCGCGAAGACCGTCGTCAATACATAGGGCAATGTGCGCCTCCAATTCAGCGGTGAAGTCCTGCTCTTTGCCGCCGCGAAAAAGCATGGATAGAAGTTGCATCCACAAAGCTCTCAGCTTGCGCATCACGGTCTCCTATTAAGCTTCGGTGGCCGGGGTTAGAAATCGCGCGAGGATTTCAGTGGCTTGCTCCCATTCCGCTGCGGCTTTGGTGGCTTGGCGATGGCCCGCCTTGGTGAGCTCATAAAACTTGGCGCGGCGGTTGTTTTCGGAGACTCCCCATCGCGAACGGATGTAGCCCTCTTGCTCTAGTTTGAGCAATGCGGGATACAGGGTGCCGTAGTTCAGCGCCAACTTATCCCCGCTAGTCTGCTCGATGCGTCGCGCCAAACCATACCCGTGCTGCGGTCCTATGGTTTCAAGCGTGCGAAGCACCATTAGAGTCAGCGTCCCTTGCCAGACATCTGCTTTCGAGCTCATTCGGTCTCCTATTGCGAACCAATAGAACGAAAGATACACTGGCTCGTATTGGGATGCAATAGGAAAGTTTTGAGATCTGTTGTGGTAGGCTGGCGTCTATCGGCCCCGTTTTCAACATCTGGAGGATTCCCGACATGTTTACTCGACATTTTGCGATTCTGTGCCTGTCTTTAGCTTCTCTACCGGTTGGTGCTCAAAACGCTGCAAGTATCTCCAGTTCGGCACAGAGCCAACTGCCGGCGCTTACTGAGACCTATAAGTATCTGCACAAGAATCCGGAACTCTCAAAGCACGAAGAGCGGACTGCGGCTTTTATGAGTGGAGAATTGCACAAGCTTGGTTACACCGTTACGGAACATGTTGGAAAATACGAAGACGGTGCGCAAGCGGCGGGCGTCATAGCTGTACTTGAGAACGGTGCTGGCCCTAGGTTGCTGCTGCGTACGGAGCTCGACGCGCTGCCGGTTGAGGAGAAGACGGGCCTGGACTATGCGAGCACGGTGAAGACCACCAACGCGCAAGGGCAGCAAGTAGGCGTGATGCATGCGTGCGGTCACGATTTACATATGACGGTGATGGTCGGAGTGGCCCGCGAGATGGCAGCCCGCAAGAGCCAATGGCATGGAACGCTGATGATCATTGGACAACCGGCAGAGGAAGTAGTGCAGGGTGCGCGAGCGATGTTGGCCGATCGTCTTTACGAGAGATTCGGGCAACCAAGCTTCGTTCTGTCGGAACATGATTCGAACGACGTGGCGGCAGGGTCCATCGCGGTAAAGGGCGGCCCACTGGCGGCCAGTGCCACCACGCTGACCGTTACCATGCGCGGTATCGGAGCGCATGGGTCAGCTCCGCAGGCAGGCAAAGATCCGGTTTTGTTAGCAGCGGAATTTGTATTGCTCGCGCAAACCATCGTCAGTCGGCAGATCGATCCGCAAGAGCCGGCAGTGCTCACCGTGGGAATGATTCACGGCGGAACGAAGAACAACATCATTCCCGACGAGGTAACGATGGGGCTGACGTTGCGGACTTATTCACCCTCGGTGCGCGATCAGATCGTGGCTGCGGTGCGGCGCGAGGCCAACGGAGTTGCGGAAGGGTTTGGGGTGCCTGCGGACCGGATGCCGGTAGTCACAATCGGGGAGAGTACGCCTGCTACTTGGAACGATGCGGCCATGGCTGAGCGTGTGCGGGTGGCGGGCGTGGCGGCGCTGGGCACCGATCACGTGATCGAAGCCAAAGCTATCATGGCCAGTGAGGATGTGGGCCTCTTTACACTCGAAGGCAAGATTCCTGGAGTGATGTTCGCATTGGGGGCGGCTGACTCCGAAAAACTGGCAGAGAGCCGACGGACGAAGGTGCCACTACCGAGTCCGCATTCCGCCCTTTTCGCGCCCGTGTATGCACCTGCGATCACTACGGGCGTAACCGCCATGACAGCAATGTCGCTCGACTTATTGAAGTAAGCAGGTCGATACCGAAATGGTTCGATACGTGCGTGTGTTGCACACAACGTAAGTGCAAGACGCTGAAATGGCGCTCAGTAAATTACCTTGAGCGAGAATTGAATCTGCCTGGAGTTGCCAGCCGTTTTGCTGATCTCACCAAACCCTGAGCCATTGAGAATATTGGCCGGCAAGCCCATGGTTACGATGTTAAAAAGGTTGAAGAACTCCGATCGAAATTGCAGATCCACGCGCTCGGCTCCGGACTTGCGATGCCCAAAGGGAGTGTCTTTGATGAGGGCAAAATCAAAGTTGTAGAACGCGGGTCCACGGAAGGTGTTTCGTCCGAGCGAGCCGAACACGCCCTGGTTGGGTCCGGATCCACCGGCGACGTGAATAGGAATCGAAAAGAAGTCGGCTGCATTGTTGGTGCCTTCGCCAAAGTAATCTTCGCGCACTTTACGCGCAGTCGAGAGCTGTGGCGTCGCGATCTGATCGGGGCGATCGACGCCGTTGGAACCATACCCGGTCTGCTGTATTCCCGAATACACGGTGAACGGCGAGCCTGAACTAATGCTTGATATGCTCAGCAATTCCCAACCGTCCGTGACAAGCTTTGATACCGGCCGCAAAAACTGCACGCTCTCCAAATGCAAATCCTGAGCTACGCTTAGCCCGAACCCATGCGTTACGTCGAAAGCCGATGGGCCTTTCTCTAAATGTGTGTCATAGGGGTTCTGCGAAAAGCCTGAGGTGACGGCGCCGGTCGATCCTGTTCCTCCAATTACTTCGCTCGCATCATCGATGGATTTGCTCCAGGTGTAACTTGCCTGTACTCCTGGACCGCCATGACCAACGGTGCCGGAGAGAGACGCCTGCAGAGCGTGATAAGTGGAATGTGCATCGGAGACAATCACATTTTCAACGCCAAATCCGCCAATCACATTGCCCGTGCTATCAAAGTCGGTATGCGGAGCAAACCCCGGCGACGCGCCGGGATAGGCATTGGGAAAGCTATAGCGTGGAAGCTTGACAGCCGCCGTGCCAACATAATTCGCATCCGCGGTCAGATTACCTATCTTGCGCTCGAGTCCCGTCGTCCAAGTATAGAGCGTTGCATTGTTGAATCCGAGATCGATACCACTGAGGTTTAGTGCGCTCACTACATGACTTGGCGTCAGTGCCGCCACGTCTTTTTCATAACGATCAACATCCATCACGGTATTAGGTGCGATGGATGTTGTTTTGCCTGCAACAAAAACAGGAGTTCCAGCGGGTGTGTAAGCCGTGGGCAGTTGGGCCGAAGTCAATTGAAAGCCGTATTGAATAGGTGCACCTGGCGCTGCGACCAAGCGCGGATACAGAGCGAACGGAGTGGAACCAGTGAGGAAGTTGTCCTGCCAGATGTTGGGTGGAATCACCATGACAGAAGCACCGGCATGAGCCTGTAGCTTGTTAGTAACTTGCCACGCAGCCTGCACACGCGGCTCAAACGCATGCCAGTTTGTTTGATAGCCCGGCTGCGGGTTCACGACAAATTGCTGTTGTCCGTCAATCGTGCGAAAGCTCGATGTCCGCCGCGCCCGCTCTGTGATGGGCTGATACAGATCCCAACGGATTCCGTAATCAAGAGTAAAGCGTGGAGTCACTTTCCACGTGTCCTGCACAAAGGCGCTTACGTTATTGCGACTAATGGCAGCCGGCCCCATGTGCTCGCCTCCCGATACATCGGGCGGAGCAAGGCCCACCGTATAAACGAAGGGGCTACCCGACAAAAATCCTGACAAGGTGTCAGGCAGAGGATCACCGACGTTTATATTGTGCAAGCCACTAGCGGAGGGAATCTCTTCGGTCGCATAAGCAGTGCCGCCGCCGAAGTCGTATTCACCGTTGGGACTTATACCAAAGTAGGTTGTATCACGGTTGATTCGAACCTCGGCTCCCGCCTTGAACGCGTGTTTCGAGGTGGTGAATGCAACGTTCTGTCGCCCCTGAAAGAGATTGCCATATGCCTGCATTACCGATCCAGCAGGAGCGTTGAATGGTTCAAACAAACCATCTCCAAATTTAACCGCGGGATCAGTGAAGTCGAAGGTCGGAAAGCCGGGTGTGGAGCGCGTAATGCTGACTGAAGACTCAATAACGAGGCGTGGCGAGATGGTTCGCGTATAGGTGCCAATCACATTGCGCTGCCGGTCAACATACTGGATAGCGAATTGCGGATCGATCGCAGTTTGATCGGGGTTGGTTGTAGGGCCAGTCAAGTTATCGAGATTGAAACGCGCAAAGAACTGATCCTTACTTGAAAACTTGTGGTCAATGCGCAGAGAGAATTGGTTCGCGTTGGTGACCACCTTCGAAGCGGTCGCGTAGGTTCGATTCCCATACGCTCCAGTGGGATTATTGGGCATCGGATAGCGTGCCAGTACCGCAGCGATGCTTGGGTCGACCGGCACGTTGAGTGTGTCCGTCGATCCGTCGGCATAGGTGATCGCGTCAACGCCCGAGCGCTCGGCGGCGGTTGGAACCGGCATGACTTGCGTGGTTCCCAACACCTGCCGGAACCCCTGGTATTGAGTGAAATAGAATGTCCGCTTGCGGCCATCATATAGATGCGGGATAAATACGGGCCCACCATTGGTGAACCCAAACTCATTGCGACGAAACGGAGGAATTCTTCCTGGATAAGCTGGCGTGGCATGGTCAAAATAGTTGCGAGCATCAAAGGCAGAGTTGCGCACAAATTCGAAAGCCGATCCGTGAAAGCCGCTGGCGCCAGAGCGAGTAATGATATTGGTAAACCCAGCCGCACCGCGTCCGATCTCAGCCGGCATCCAGCCAGAGCTGGACTGAATCGACTCGACCGCGTCCACATCAAAGTTTGAGAACGTTGACCCGCCCATCTCCGGGTCGCTGATGTCGGCTCCATCCATTGCGAACGTGGCTTCCACTCCCCGCTGGCCGTTAATCGCAAACTGAGCTGTGAAGTTTGTCGCACCGTTGGCATCGGTCATCGTGCCGGCAGCCAACAAGAGCAACTGGCTAAAGTCACGCTTGTTCAACGGAAGTTCGCTTACCGCCTGGCTGGAGAGAGCTTCGCCACCGGTCGCGGCGGGCTGCTCGTTGAGAACGGCAATGGTCAATTCGCCGTGGCTTGATAGCGTGGCGATCGCGGCGGGCGCTCCGCCCTGGAGATCGATCGCTTGAGAATAGGCGGCGGTTAGTCCTCCGGCAACAACCATGAGCTTATATTGGCCCGCGGGCAACGCAGTAAATCGAAAGCGCCCGTTCGCTGCTGTCACTGCCTCTGCGCTCTCGCTACTGTTGGCCAGTCGCATGTGGGCGCCCGCGATGGGGGCAGCGGCTGGATTGCGCAGTATGCCCTGCCAGACTACCCAATTCGACGGCTGTTGCGCGCCGCTTGAATACACCTGAATGAGGAAGACCGCAAGCAGAATCGAAACATATCTGAATCTGCGAGAATAAGCACGAAGACAGGGTTCGCACGTCTCTTTCAATATGTACATCACGTCTTTGAGACCTTCTCGAATTGGACTCGCGCGTTATCTGATTCAAACAGATTGGCCAATAAATTAACTGGATCGCGTCGCCTTGGATTATATCTGCATTGTGCTAGACCTGCGGGTTGCCATTACGCGCATGAGCGAGCCCTTTCCATACAATGGACATAAGCTCATGGTCGAGACCAATTTCAATCCGCTTCCATCACCCGAATCGTTGAATGATACGATCGCTGCGATATCTACGCCCCCCGGCCGTGGCGGCATCGGTATCGTGCGGCTCAGCGGCCCACTAGCCGCGTCCATCACTGCGCAACTTGTGCGTCTGCGCCAGCCCCTGGAGCATGCTCACGCGCGTCTCGCCGATGTTCTCGATGACGATGGTTCTGGCCAGGAATCTGCCCGCATCGACGAGGCCCTTGTGACATGGTTTGGTGCTCCCAATTCCTACACGTCCGACGATCTGGTGGAGGTATCTGCGCACGGGTCACCTGTCGTCCTCGAACATCTGCTGCGCAGGGCTCTAATTCTTGGAGCACGTCTCGCCGAGCCTGGCGAGTTTACCCAACGCGCATTTCTATCCGGCCGGCTTGACCTTACTCAAGCGGAAGCGGTTCGCGATCTGATTGAGGCTCAAACCCTGACGCAAGCTCGTCAGGCAGCAAGCCAGATGGGTGGAGCGTTGAGCCGCCGGGTGGCCCCCGTCAAGCATTCATTGGTCGAACTGATTGCTCTACTTGAAGCTGGCATCGACTTCGCCGAAGACGACGTTGACGTTACGCCGGCAAATGAAATTGGCCGCCGCATTGGCGCATTGACCACGCCACTCAACTCCTTGGAAGCATCCTTTGCCCGCGGCCGCATTGTCCACGATGGTCTTACGCTCGCCATTGTTGGCAGGCCTAATGCCGGTAAGAGCTCGCTCTTCAATCGCCTGGTTGAGCGGGAACGAGCGATCGTGACAGCAACGCCGGGCACAACGCGAGATACCGTCTCAGAGCGGATTTCGCTCGACGGCATTCCACTGGAGTTGGTAGACACCGCCGGCCTGCGCGAAGCACACGAGGAGGCCGAGCAAATGGGCATCGCTCGCAGTCGCGAAGCCCTTGCGGATGCAGCGCTGGTACTGGTCGTGCTTGATGCGACCGAGACTCTCAATCATGAAGAACGCAATTTGCTCGACGCGATCCAAGGCCGTCCTGCACTCGTTGCAGTTAACAAGAGTGACTTAGTCACTGAGTCACAGTACGGGTCGATTTTCGAGTTGTTTCAGCAGAGCGGTATTCAAGCTGTGGCAACTTCGGCGCTCACAGGCAGCGGCATACCTGAACTACGCGACCGCATCGTGGAGCTGGCTACGGGAGGAGCGGCGTCTGAACCTGGCATGTTAACTAACCTTCGCCAGCATAGGGCAATCGCTACTACGCTCTCATCGCTGACGGACGCAGACGCAGCCAATACGAACGCGGTTCCACATGAAATGATCCTGATCGACCTCTACAGAGCGTTATGGGCTCTGGATTCTCTCACCGGCCAGACCACCGCCGACGACATTCTCAATCTTATTTTTTCCACCTTCTGCATCGGAAAATAGGCTTGTCGATGATGAGATAGTCTCGGCGAGGGTTCATTCATAAGACCACTGACATTCCATTACTGCGGCGGAGTGTGTCCAATGAATTTGCCTGCCCACTCGATGAAGTACTTCATGTTAGGGGCGTCTGTATGACCGCCGTCATGCTGTCGCCAAGCTAATTCCCCGCTCAGAAATCCGTGATTCACCGGCGGCATTTGCGCGGTGCGGTAATCGTCTTCTATGCCCAGTCCCTTCGCGCCAAGCAGCGTAAAGACGCGGTTGGCATCGACCGTCGCCATGAAACTTCCCCCCTGGTCGAGCCATTTTGCATCTCCCTTTTCGGGTATTCCATAGCTGATGAATGTGAGGCGAGGTGCGCACAGCGCCATCAATTCGTTCGAATCGACGGGCAGATCTCCGGGCGTCTTGCTGCCGAACGAGGCGTCCGACGCGCCGTACTTCATGAAGTTGCCCGCCATCCAGTAATACTCGCCGCCTGTAAGACTCTCGACTGCCTCGCCAAAATTACGACGCAACAGCGTGGCCCCGCCCTTGCCAGACGAGCCCACCAGCACCATGGCAAATCGCTGATCAAATGCCATGGTGACGAGCGCTGCTTTGCCGTACCTCGATACGCCTTCGATACCGACATGCTTGGCGTCCACTGAGGGGTCAGTCTGAAGGTAGTCAAGGCCACGGCCTGCACCCCAGGCCCAGGCGCGTAAAGCACCCCAATCCTCGGGAGTGCGCGGTTGACCCTTATTTACTAGTCCGACAATGCCACGCGTCAGACCCGCACCATCGTCCGCCTGCACGCTCGCAGGATCAAACATCATGTAGCCCCAGCCTGCCGCCACTAACTGCCACGTGTTGGGCAGATCTCCGTCTTCATTCATCTGCGGAAATTGAAATGGAGTCGACTTTGCCAGTTCCCACGCTGGATGTTCTTCAAACACGCGCTGCAGTGACGGGTCCTGCTGCACAAGCACGGCCTTCCAGGCTTTGTTTACGCGATCCAGATCGTCTTCAGAAGGCTCGTTTGGCGATGGAAAACCGGCGCGACCGAACATCATCAACACCGGAACCGGTGCTTTTGCATTAGCCGGTATGACCAGTGTCATGTGGATCTTGACGCTGATTGCCGGATAGGAAGTATTGTCGACTTCTCCAATCAGATCCTTGACGAGTACCGGGGTAAAACCGATCCTCTCGTGATCGATGGCTGCCACTCTCCACGTAACCTGGGGAACATTCTTTGGAACGCGACCATACACATATTTCTCGAACATCTCGGCGATTTCTGGCCTGCGTTTGTCCCACCAGATCTGCGGCGTCGTCACTTTTTCGCCGTTGTTTAACGTCAATGGATCGGGAATGTTAGGGAACGGATTAGCCTTTGACTCGTCATAGTTAGCGTGGTTCGGCGCCTTCTCGTTCCCGTTCGGGCCCGGACGAAGTGCCTTTATGTCGAGTTGTTTCATCATGTTCTGGTGGTCTTGATCGGCAGTGATGGTCACGGGCGCTGGAGCGGCCGCGCTTTGGGCAAATGTTCTCCCAGAACCGAAGGCGCCGCACGCGACGCAGAAGCCGATAGAGATAATCTTGCCAAAGAAAATGCGCACTTGAAGTTCTCCTGGCTGATGCCTTTCCTGCGTTTTGACAAAGCGATTTACTAAGGGCCATCATCATAAACGCTGCGCTATGGGACACGCACGGGAATTTCTCTCGATCTTCGGATTAGTCGTCATTTCCGAACGTATTCGGAACTGAAGGAATGCGGCTAACCTCGGACCATGCTGCGCGGCCCGCCTCACAGGCTTGTTCAGGTGCTGGTGATTGTATTACGCATTGAAAATGAGAGGAAACAGGGTAGAAATTTGTCAGTTTTGAGCGAAAAAACGTGCATTTTTGGTCGTTTTCGAGGGGTTTTTGAGGGCGGATTTTTGGCGATTCGGTCGCTCAAAGCGCCAAATCGACGGAATGTGAAATAGTTTGCAGATTATAGCGAAGGTATCTTACCGAGCGGTAGCTTCAGTTAGTCGGGATGCGTCGAGATGACAATTGCTTCATTCTCCCTGCCTCTTTACTTTGATGAGTCGTATACTGTGGCGAGGAAGTTTTCAGTTAGTGGAAGTTAGTCTATTAGTCATTGGTTTTGACTTAGAACTAAGTCTGCGCGAACTTCCAATTTGGCAGTTATGCTTGCTGTCGTTGCCGAAGCGAGAGTACGGAGCGCTTAGAGACAACGAGAGATTCCCAGGTCTCATTTGAGAGGAACTCGGTTTCATTTTGACAGGCAAAGATCGGAACGAATGATCGAGCAGAACGATAAGCAGTCAAATCGCACAGCAGTCATCCTTAGAGAATTGCGCCAAACGGGCTCGGTGTCGGTAGACGCTCTACGAGAGCAGTTGGACGTTTCGCTAGCCACGGTTCGCCGCGACTTGCAGGATCTTGAACGCAGGGGAATGCTGCGCCGGACGCATGGCGGAGCTGTGCCGATTGAGCCACTGTTTTACGAGGCGTTTCGGCATGACCAATCTTTCCAGGACCAACTGGGAATGTTTGCCGAGGAAAAGCGGCGGATCGGCCAGGCTGCTTCAGAACTGGTTTCGGCGGGAGAGATGATTGCGCTTACGGCGGGCACGACCACGACGGAAGTGGTAAGAAGCCTGCGCTCGCTGAGCGGCATAACGGTTGTGACCAACACCGTGAACGTGGCGATGGAGTTGAGCAATCGCAAGGATATCAACGTTTTTGTTACGGGTGGCCACTTACGCGGGGATTGGTTCTCGTTGGTGGGCAAGGCGGCGGTGGCGGCGATGTCGGGGCTGTTTGTGGACGTGATGTTTGTGGGCGTAAACGGGATCGATGCGCAGCAGGGACTGACGTGCCTGAATCCTGACGAAGCTGAGATCAACAGCACGATGGTGCGGCAGGCCAAGCGCAAGATCGCGGTTGCCGATCATAGCAAGTTAGGTGTCGTCACTAACTGGTTGATCTGTCCGACTGATGCCATCGATATGCTGATCACGGATAGCGGTGCGACGGCGGAGATGATTGCGCCTTTCCTGAGCAAGGGAATCAAAGTGCGCCAGGTGTGATGTGCTCGCCACACCTGAGAAGCATAAACGAAAGGCCTGCGGCTAAAGCCGCCCTTATTGCAAACTTGCGTCCAGGGGCCTGAATGCCCCTGCTCCCTCTGTCGGCGACCTGTCGTTTTCTGACATTCCGGTCGCATCACCGCGGGCTCGGAAGTTACGAAGAGCAACTGCGGATTTTTCGCTCTGCTCAATATGACAGTGCGAGAGGGAATTGGACCAGTGCGGTTCTTGCTTTCCCATGTCTGAAAATCCAGACATGGGGCACCCTGATCCGCAGTTTCATCCAAACTTCATTCACCCGTGGGTGGGCTTCGCAGGTGATGGCTTGTTACGGAGCAAAGGTGGGCCATACTTTGGCGGCGCGCTGGGGGTCGGAGACGAACAGCAGCGTCTCAGGATTATCGACGAACTGACTGTAGAGTGGGCGCGTAGAATCGAGGCCCAGTTCTGGATAGGTGCGGGCATCGTGCTGTTCGAGCGTCGATGGCTGATAGTTTGGATTGGGCTGCCATTCAATGGTGTTTGACTTGGTCAGCGTTGGAAACCAAGCGAGGCCATGATGGGCGCGTACGCCGGTGTAGTCGAAGCCATATTGGCGATCGCACCAGGCGCCGAAAGCCATGCGGCGATTTGGATCGGCATTGATGACGCAATGTGCCCAGTTTGGCGGCATGACGACTTTGTCTCCGGCGCGGGCCGACACGGCGATGCAGCGTCCGGGCTGGTCTTCGGCGAATTGCTGCGCGTAGACGATGGCGTTGCCGCTCCAGATTTCAAAAACCTCGGGCGCGGACCAACCACTATGGGGAGAAATCGCGTGGATGTGGCCTTGAGAGCGGACCGGCTCGCTGCCTAAGGAACCGCTGGCGTAAACGACTGCGCCGAACAGCATGATGTGGTGCGTGATGAGGGCGCGATGAGCTTCAAGGCCGATGTCCATGGCGATGCCGTAGACGGGGTCGGGGCCCTGGCATCGGGGATCGAGCAGGCTGGGGCGAATGGCATCGAGACGGCGCATTTCGGGCTGCGGCGCAAAGATGCCGGGTCCGTATTCGAAAGCGAGAGTCGATTCTGAAAGTCGAATCGGTAAGTCGGGAAAGTATTCCAGGCGCTCGGACATTAGTCACTTTTCCGCACATAAGCTTTGACGGTGGCAAGCGGCTTTTCAGTAGCCGTAGAGGGGCGGATGGTATAAGGCCCGACGGCAGCGGGAACGACGAACGTCTCGGCGTAGTGGACGGTAAAAGGTGGAAAGGCGTCGGATGGGCTTTCGACGATTGCTGCTGCGCCTTCGACAAGGTTGAGGACGTTCAGATTTCCCTCTGTGTCATGGTGAACGGGCGCGGTGAACCAATGACGGCGCGTTTCAAGGAACTCAAGTTCATGAAGCCCGGTGTGTTCTTCACACCATCCTGGACCGGTAGCGACGGGCCTGGTTTGATCGATCAGATGTTCGCGCACCCAGGCGGTGGTGCGATTCCATTGAATATTGTTGAGGCCGTGTTCGAGATGTATGGGACGGGGGCGGCCATTGAGACCGAAGCGAGCCCAATCCCAAAGCTTGAAGGTGAAGATGTAGGGCGTGGCGCTGATCTCAAGCACCATGCTATTGCGGCCGGAACAGTGGATGGTGCCGGCGGGAATGAGAAAGTGATCGTGCTTGCGAGCAGGCCAGGTGTTGACGTAAGACTCCGCTGGAAAGGCGGGACCGCCCTGCTGTGCGGTGCGAAGATCGGCTGCCATGGCCTGAGGATCGATGCCGTCGCGGAGGCCAAGATACACGGTGGCATCGGGCGCGGCGTCGAGCATGTAGTAGCTTTCGTCCTGGGTGTAATCAAGGCCGAACTGCTCGCGAATGTAGCTGCGTAACGGATGGACCTGCAGAGAGAGATTGCCGCCCTGCATGGTATCAAGGAAGTCAAAGCGGATGGGAAACTCGGCGCCGAATTGGCGAACGATTTGTTGGCCGAGCAATGCGTCGGGATGCTCGTGAACGAGAGTGAGAGCAGGTAGTTCGAAGACGCGATTGCCGAATCGAAGGGCGAGGGCGTTCTCTTCAGGCACGCAGTTGAAGCACCATGCATAGTTGAGTGGGCCGTCGGGCAGTCCGAAATGACTGCGCATCCATTGGCCGCCCCACGGGCCAGGATCGAAGAAGGGAACGAGGCTGAAGGGGCGGCGAGCGACCTCGGAAAGCGCGGCACGCAAGGTGTTGCCGCTAAGCATGGCGGGCTGGTCGGGCCGGTTGCCGTCGATGAAGAAATCAACTCTGCTATAGATCTGGTGGCGCTGACGATCGGCGGCGCGCCAATCGAGGAAGAAGGCGCGCTTGTAGAGTTCGGCGGGCGAGGCGGTGGCGTTTTGAAGTCCCAGATTGGGTGCCTGGCCGCGACGTTGACGCTGCTGAATTTCCCAACGCGAAACGTCGACGAAGATCAATAGATCGCAGCCAGGCATGAGGAGAGACGCGCCGGTGCCGATGGCTACGACCCGGCCGGGAACGGTTTCAGCAATACGGCGAGTGTGGTGAGCTTTGGCGGGGTCGAAGAAGTCTTCAAGGACGACGGGAGACATGCGAGCGAAGACGGGATCGTGGCCGAGAGCTGCGGCGAACTTCGATTCGATGGCTGGGGCGGAGAGCATGTCGTCAGCAGTGTTGATGAGAAACTCGGGCTTGAGATGAGTGACGAGTTGCTGGCGGAGGGGTTCGACAAGGACGCCGGGATAACACTCGATGACGATGCGGCGGGCATTGGCGTGGGCGCGCAGGTCGGAGAGGATTTCATCCCAACCAAGGGCGCAATCACGATCGGTCGAGGTGATAGTTACAGCGGGATGTAAGTTGAAGTTCGAGGCGCTAGTCAAAGACCTGCCTCCGTGAAGGGCCGCGTACTGCGGCGCAGTCATCGTGCGCGCGGCCTAGGTCAATGGCGAGTGCGGTTAGAGCAGACAAGGTTCACCGTTTCGCAAGAGCATGCGCTTACTGAAGCCTGTGGCGCGGATCTGTGCGTAGTCGTGTCCGGCATCGCTTGGCCAGCAGGCGAGGAACGCCAGAGGAATGTCGCCGGTGTTGGCGACGCGGTGAGCGACCTTGCCGGGAATGTAGTGGACGGAACCGGCGGCCATGGGCTGGGACCAGGTTTGGCGGGCTTCGTCCATGAAGATCATGGCGCCGGTGCCGCGGACGGTGGCGTAGATTTCGGCGCGATCGCGGAGGGAATGAAAATGGCCGTGGGTCATGAAGAATTCGTCGCCGACGCGGCCGGGCTGGAGGACGGTGGAACCCCAGAAGAGGCCGCCGGTGTTTCCATCGGAGACGGGCTTCCAGGACTGCACGCGGTAGACCTCGGTGTCGGTGGGGATGGAGCGAAAGGCTTCTTCGTCGTGGAAGAGGCCGGCGAGCTGGCCGAGAGTCTTGACCGCTTCTTCAACGTCCTCGCCGACGATGTGGCCGGACGACCAGTCGACGAAGGCAGGTTTTAGAGTGGCAAAGTGATCCGCGCTCATAGAACCAGAGTATAGTCACACGAATGAACGTTTTCAATTCAATAGATCATGGTTAATGACCGAATTGAGGATATACTCTTAGATCGATGTGAAAAGGGCGCTGACTTTTTCTCCCTGGCTGGCGATTTGTGGTTTTATGGAGAGTCATCAATCTGGCAATTTTGGAAGAGACGAAATCATGCAGCAAGGCGGGAAGACTTCACTGTTTGTCATTCTGATCGCGGCCAGCGCGGCGACGGCGGGGCTGATTTTTGGATACGACGTGGCGGTGCTGAATGGGGCGCTGGTATTTCTGCGGACCGGCTTTAGGCTGAGCCCGTTGGAGACGGGAATGATTCCGACGATGCTGCTGGCGGGATGCGCGATCGGCGCGGCGGTGAGCGGGTCGGCCAGCGATCGCTACGGGCGGCGGATGGTGCTGCTGGCGGCGGGTGTGCTGTTTTGCGCGTCGTCGGCGGGGGCAGCACTTTGCGGGCACCTGTGGCAGCTATTGGCGGCGCGGCTGCTGGCGGGGGTGGGTGCGGGATCGGCCTCGGTGATTGCGCCACTTTATATTGCTGAGATTGCTCCGGCACATGCGCGGGGTCGGCTGGTGACGTTGAACCAGCTTGGGATTGTGTGCGGAATTCTGTTGGGTTCGCTGGTGAACTACAACCTTGCGGCGCTGGCGCACGATAACTGGCGGTGGATGTTTGCGGTGGGTTCGCTGCCGGCGTTGGCGTTGTGCGTGTCGCTGGTGTGGATTCCGGAGAGCCCGCGGTGGCTGCTGCAGCATGGACGGCGCGCAGAGGCTCGTTCGGTGTTGCAGCGAGTTTCGCCTGGGACGGACGTGGAGCGCGAAATTGCGGAGATCGGGATGGCGCTGCGTGAGGAGACCGGGACGTATCGCGAATTGCTGGGGCGGGCGCTGCGCAGGCCGATGGTGCTGACGATCATGCTAGCGATTATCCAGCAGGTGACGGGCATTAATACGGTGATGTATTACGGCGGGATTATTTTTTCGGAACATGCGGGGGCGAGTGCGGCACAGGCGATTGGGATGAACGTGTTGGTTGGAGTGGTCAATCTGATTTTCACGATTATCGGACTGTTGTTGATCGATCGGCTGGGCCGGCGGCCGCTGCTGCTTACGGCTACGGGTGGAATGGGCGTGTGCCTGTTTTTGTTTGCGGGGATGCTGCGATTCATGCACGGACAGTCGATGTTGCTGCTGTTGCCGGTACTCGGGTATGTTGCGTTTTTTGCATTTGGACTGGGGACGGCGGTGTGGGTTTGCCTCGCGGAATTGTTTCCGAATCGGATTCGGGGGCGCGCGATGTCGATTGCGACAATGGTGCTTTGGATTTCAGTCTCGTGCGTGACGGCTACGTTCCTGAGTTTGATTGGATACTTCACGGCGTCGGGGGTGTTTCTCGGCTATGCGCTGATTTGCGCGGCGTCGTTTGTTTACATTTCATTGCGGCTGCCTGAAACGAAGAATCGGACGCTTGAAGAAATCGAGCAGCTTTGGGTGAAGGAGCAGGCGTAAATAGTTGGTTGGAATCAGGGTCCTAAAGCGGGCGGCCGCGGAAGAGGTAAAACAGCTCGATCAACAGAATCAAGACGACTGTGGCCTCGAGAAAGAACGCGCGACTCTGATTGAATTGGTCGACCATGTAGTTGTAGAGGTCTTCTGCGGTTTTTAATTTTTGGGCGACCAGGTCTTTGTAATCGGGCACGCCTACCTTAGCCGCGGCCAGCCTGTAGAGACGGGCGGCAAACATGTCGCTGAGGAACTTGATGGCGTTGTCGGCGTGCTCGGTAAGCTCGGCTACGTCAAGCAACACGGTGTGCAGATTGGTGGCGGATTTGGCGAGACGCCAGCGCGCGAGCATTCCGGTTTTTTGTCCGAGCAGGTCGTAAACGCTGTCGAGGATTCCGGTGAGGACTTCGTCGTAGTGACGAAATTCCAAGAGCTGCGAGTTAGCGTATTCGAGTAGCTGAATTGCAGTTTCCGCGCCGGCGGAGCTGTCGTAAATGAAAGCGGCGTTCCAGCCGATGACGGTCAGATCGCCGGCATAATAGGAGACCTGTGAATGGAGGACTTCAGCGCACTCGCCGGGCGATAGCAACATGCGATCACCGCGGACCACCTGGGCGATGCGGGGGCCATGATCGCGCGAGAGTTCGGCGCCCGAGAGAGCCGTGTCGGTTTCGCGGACGTGGAAGATGAAGTAGTCTTCGCTGAGCCAGCGTTCGTAGGGTTTGACCATCGCTGCTGTGCCGCGCTCTAGCTTTTGGCGCACGATGGGCTCGACACGCAAGGCAAAATCGACGTCCCAGACCCAACGGCTGGCAAGGTGGACCAGACTATCCCAATCGCCCGCGAAGGGGAGTTGATAGACGACGCTGACGACGCCATAGTCGTAGTATTTGATTTCGCCGTCGAGACGCTCGCCACTGTCGAGTATGAGCGGTTCAAGCGGCTCGATGACCGGTGGCCGCTGATAGCGAACGTAGGCGGGGGCGGAGTGTTTCATGCTGGGTTGCGAGACGGTGCGGGCGCTGACGGCCTGCTGCAACAGGTCGAGCCGGAGCTCTTCGCACACGTCGAACTGGATCAGCACAAGTACAAATCCGCTGAGGACAGACTTGTTCGCATTCAGATTATCGACAGGCATCTTACTCACGAATGCTACTGCATTTGAGCGTTCTGCGCACGTTTGCGGGACGTTGCCGGGGTACTTTACACGGGAAACGGCCTGTTTCACAAGAACGCTTCGCGAGTGTGAACGGTGTGTGAAATGTCAACGATTCCAGGGGCAGAGCATGTTGCGGAATTTGCGGGGAAGCATCGCCTTATAAAGTCAGATTTCGAGCGGGCCGATCGCGCTACTTGAATCATTTGTATGCATCTGATTTAGAGAATACGATCGGAATCGGAGTTGCGATGAAACATATATTCGATGCAGTCGTGGTGGGCGCCGGGCAAGCTGGACCTTCATTGGCGACACGGTTAGCCAAAGCTGGAAAGAAGGTTGCGTTTGTGGAGCGCGATCTGTTTGGCGGCACTTGTGTCAACACTGGATGTACGCCGACGAAAGCGATGGTGGCGAGCGCCCATGCGGCGCACCTGGCGCGTAGAGGCAAGGACTTTGGCGTGAATGCGGGGCCGGTAAGGGTGGATATGAAGGCGGTGAAGGCGCGCAAGGATGCAATCGTGTTGGCGTCGCGCACAGGCGTGGAAAAATCGCTGAGGAGCTTGGAGAATTGCACGGTGTTCATGGGCTCAGCGCGATTTGAGTCGGCGACGACACTGAGCGTGGGTGATCATTTGATCGAGGCAAGTAAGGTATTCCTCAATGTTGGCGCACGTCCCACGGTACCTAAGCTGCGTGGAGTCGAATCGGTGAAGTATCTCACCAGCACAACTATCCTCGATCTTGAAGAGCTGCCGCGACACTTGATCGTGGTGGGCGGGGGATATGTGGGGTTGGAATTTGCACAGATGCTTCGGCGGTTCGGGTCGGACGTCACAGTCGTTGACATGAACGCGCGACTGGCTACGCATGCCGATGAAGATGCTTCGAAGATTATCGGGGAGATCTTTGACGCCGAGGGTATCCAGGTGAGGCTGAATGCGAAGTGCATCCACCTTGAACAGCGCGGCGAAGATGTATCCGTAGGTATGGAGTGCAATGAAGGAGAGCCGCATATAGTTGGATCGCATGTATTGCTGGCTGTGGGACGGGAGCCGAATACGGACGACTTGAATTTAAGTGCGGCTGGTGTGGCGACTGATAAAGCGGGTTTCATTGAAGTCGACGATGAGTTACGGACGAGTACGCCGAGCATCTATGCTGTAGGGGATTGCAATGGGCGCGGCGCATTTACGCACACTTCGTATAACGATTATGAGATTGTTGCAGAAAACCTGCTCGACGGAGCGTCGCGGCGAGTAAGTGACAGGATTGTCGCCCATGCTCTGTATATTGATCCGCCGCTTGCTCACGTGGGAATGACAGAGGCGGAAGTTCGACGCAGTGGCAAGCCGGCGCTGATCGGCATGAGGCCCATGTCGCGAGTAAGTCGTGCGATTGAGAAGGGCGAGACCTACGGGTACATCAAAGTGCTTGTCGATGCTGAGACTCAGTTGATTCTCGGTGCTACGGTATTCGGAACAGGCGGCGATGAGGCGGTCCATTGCATCCTCACAGCGATGTATGCGCGACAGCCGGCATCGCTGCTTACGCATTCGGTACATATTCATCCGACGGTCGCCGAGCTTATTCCCACAACGCTCGAAAGCTTGAAGCCGCTTGAGTAGCTGACTTACCAGAAAGAAGCGAGACGGGAGGAAGCAAGGACCCGATGGTTGATGGTAGGCCTTTGTGGTCTCCCACTCATCGCGATAAAGCCGCGATGAATGGGGCACAGAGTTTCATGCTCAGGGGTCGGAAGTGACGGCGGCTGACTCACGAGAAACAATCATGGACGAAGGATAGGCCCAACGGTCGATGGCCTCCCACCCAGTTTCATCTTTTCGGGTCGGCAACGACGGTAGGCTAAATGTTTGATGTAAGTCAGCCAACACTTTCAATGCTGGCGGGAGTTGAGCTGTTCGAGCTTTTGCTTTAGCTGCTCGAGCTTGGTGCCCGCTTCGCTGAGTTTGCCTTCCGCAGTCAGGCGTTGATAGTCAGCGAAGTCTCGGGCCGCGCCTGAAATCAGCCCGTTCAGATCATTGGCAGGCTTGGTTGCGCTTGTGGTGGTGGGACCTTTCTGCGGCTCTTGCGAAACCGGTTCGGCGGTGAGTGAAGAGGCTCCGCCCGAGAACAGAGCGCGCATGGCGGCTTCAAAAGTAGAACCGTAGGCGAGTTTATCTTGCAAGGCTAGAACGACGAGTCGCAGCTCAGGCATGGGGCTGCGGTCGGCCTGGAGATAGATGGGCTCGGCATAGAGGAGCGCGCGTCCGCATGGAATCACGAGCAATGTTCCGCGGCGTACGTGTGATCCTTGCTGGTTCCACAGGCTGAGTTGACCGGATAGTTGCGCGTTCTGATCGATGCGCGCTTCAATCTGTAGTGGACCATCGACGAGCTTGGTCTTGGGAAAATCGTAGACCACCGATGTGCCATAGTGGGCGCCGTCGCTGCGGCCGGCAAACCATCCGATAAGGTTGTTGCGATTGGCGGGAGTAAATGGAAGAATCTCGACAAACTCAACGGCCGATTCGTCGGGCAATTTCATCAGGACGAAGTTGGGCTCCATGGGCTGCGCGGCCTGCTCACCGGATTGGTTGAGGCCTACCTCGGAAGCAACGGTCCATAGATCTTCTCGATTGTAGAAGACCACCGGATCAGTCATGTGATAGAGGCCGTAGACCGACGCTTGCAACTTGAGAAGCAGCTCAGGATAGCGCACATGTTTGCGCAAGTCGGGGGGCATGGTGGACGCGTCTTTGAAGAGCGAGGGAAAGATGGAACGATAGGCGGCGATAATCGGATCCTGATTGTCAAATACATAGAACGTAGTCGATCCGTTGTACGCATCCACGACGACTTTCACGCTGTTGCGCATGTAATTGACTTGCTGCGAACCGAGCGCGTAGTGACTCGAATAGGGAAACGTGTCGGACGTGGTGAACGCATCGAGCATCCAGGAGAGACGGCCGTCGTCGCCGACAATAATGTAGGGATCGGAATCGAAGGTGAGGAAGGGCGCAAGAGCTTTGACGCGTTCCTGGACGCTGCGGCGCATAAGAAGCCGGCTGTCACCGGTAATGTCGTCGCTGAATGGAATCTTTGTTAGATCGCCGCGGTCGAATGCAATCAGGATTCGGCGCAGGAAGCCACCTAATTGGATGCCGCCGTCTCCTTCATAAGAAGTGAGGCTATTGGTCTCGCCTTGCGGATAATCGAATTCTTTTTGGCGGGTCTTCACATAGACGTCGGTGTCAGTGAGTTGACCAAAGTAGATCTCGGGGCGCTTGACTACAAGACTTGCGATGGTGCTCTGAATCGGCATGTTACTCAGCATGAGAGTAGGCAGGCCTTCGCTGGTAAAGCCGTTCACGGGGTTCATGGTAATGCCGTAACCATGGGTATAAATCAGCTTTTCGTTGATCCAGTTGCGACTGCTCTCGGGCAGTTTTTCTATGCTCAACTCACGTGCGGCGAGCATGACTTGACGGAGTTGGCCATCGATCACATAGCGATCGATGTCGACATCGGGAAAGTCGTAGTAGGTGCGAATTTCCTGTATCTGGCGCAGGGTATCCTGGAGCGCGTGCCAATCCCAGAGACGAATGTTTTCAAGCGTGGCCTGGTTATTGGCGGGATCGGTGGCGTCGACGGTAGTCTCGGCGGGGAACTTATGTTGAGTGACGCGGTCCAATCCAAACGCTTGGCGGGTGAAGTCGATGTTATGGGCGATGTATGGCTGCTCACGGACGAGTTGATTGGGCTTGACGATGAAGTTGCCCATGTACCAACCAATAATTTGTACGCCGAAGTAGCAGACGATGGCGGGAATGGGTGCGAGAGCAAGCCAGCGCAGGCGGGGCACAGAGACGAGGTTGACGAGGGCGATGGCCGCGCCGAAAACGAGGGCTGCGCCGACCAACAGCATGCCACCGAGAATGATGTGCGCGTCGGTATAAGTGACGCCGCTGAAGATGGTGTGGCCGGCGAGGATCAATTCAAAGCGACCAATGTAGACGCGGACCGCGATGACAAGAAGGAGAAAGCCGAGAGCGATTGAAAGCGCGCGCCAGGGTAACGGCGCGAAGCGGTCAAAGCGCCGGGTGGCTAACTGCGCGCCCCCGGACAGCAGCATGAAGAATCCGGCCATGACGATGACCATGATCGCGAGCATCAGCAGCCAGCCGGAGATGTATTGCCACGCCGGTAATGTGAATAGGTAGAAGTTAAGCGGCATGCCGAGAATGGGGTCGACTGCGCCCACGGCGGCTTGCGGTTGAAACCAATAGAGACTGAACGTGGGCCACTCGGTCATGGCACTCGCGCCGGCTACGACGCCGATGAGCAGGGTGAGGACCAGGGCACCCATGCGAAGAGCACCTTCGACGGGCAATCGGTAGGTACGCATTCCGATGGTGATGGTTCCCGCTTCGGTCAACTCGGGACGACAGATGCGCATGAGCGCGTGGAACCATCCGTACAAGACGATGAACGTGGCCAGGGTGAAGGCCGCGAAGATGACCCACTGCACCTCGAGGGTTTTCCAGAAGACCCCGCTATATTGGAGGGATTCAAACCAGAGCGAGTCGACATAGTACGAGACGAAGGTGCGGCTGCCCAGGACAATGAGCGCGAAGACGGCGAGTAGAAGGAGTATGAGACGGCGGCCACGGGGATGGTGAGTGGACTGCGAAGGCAGGAAAATTGGTTCGTTATTCACTTAGCCCAGCTTTCACCAGTGTGTTTCAACTGGACTTCAAAGCAGAGCCAATTGTATCGCGCAGGGTCGAGAGAGACCGCTTCTCGCATTGTGAATGGAGGGTTGCCGATCACTCGTGAAGTGGCTCTAAGTTGATCAATTGCAAGGAGTAGCGCGCCAGAAATGCGGTAATTCTTACCGCGGATGAGAGCATTTTTTGCTTGATGCACGAAGTATTTACAGGGTTTTCTAAGCGGGCTCATTTTTTCTGTTTTTTTTGTTGGCGAAAGGTTGAAGCACTCTGGCAAACATGTAAGTATTGCCTCAGAAATACACACGCTGGTTGCCTGCCGGTGAAAGTTTTTTGAAGCCTATGCCGAAATATGCCGTGGTCTGAGATTCAAGATTCAATGACCGCTGCATCGATTGGCGTAGCTCAAAGAGCATAGCGCGGACGGGGTCGGCAGCAGAGCCAAGGCTCTGATGCATTCATGGGCGCATGTGCAAAAAGGGGTTGCGAGTAGTTCTTTCAAGTATGACTTATATTGCTCAAAACAACCCTTACAGCAAACTTAGTTGGCTCCTTCATTTAAAGACGGGAATGAGTCTTGTCACAACCATTCGACACATCGGGCTACACGCCCCTTATGAGGCAGTTCATGCTTAAACTTTCTTCCGCTGTTTTCTTGCTCTCTTTTTTCTCTGGGTCCGCGTACGCTGCGGTAACTGTCAGCACTCCTGCAAACAGCAGCACGGTCACGTCGCCATTCACTCTTACCGCGAACGCTTCGAGCTGTTCATCGCAGCCAATCAGTGCGATGGCCTACTCGCTCGATAATGGTTCCGACCTGGCAACGGTGTATGCAACTTACATCCAGCAACAGGTCTCAGCAAGCACGGGCGCGCATACGGTGCACGTGAAGTCATGGGGCAACAAGGGTGCGGTCTGCGTTACGGATGTTGCCGTCACGGTTAGTTCCAGCTCCGGATCGACAGGCACCGGCGTGCCCTCTGGCGCCACGACGGTGAGCAGTCTACAAACCATGACTAATTGGAAGGGAGTGCATGACACGGGAACGCCCGGTAGTTCGAGCGGTTCGATGTCAGTTGCTTCATCGCCGTCTCGGAGCGGAAGCGCGCGCAAGTTCGTGACGAGTTTTTCGAACTCCGGCGGCGAACGGTATTCGCTCACGTTTGGTGACGATACAACGTCCACTAATTTTCTATACGATACATGGATCTATATTGCAGGCTCGGCAAGTGCGCTTGCCAACATAGAAATGGATTTGAACCAGGTAATCGAGAATGGCGATACGGTGATCTTCGGATTCCAGTGCGATGGTTATGCTGGAACCTGGGACTATACGGCGAACACGGGCAGCCCCGCGAAGCCATCAGTTCATTGGCAAAGCACGGGCGTGGCTTGTAATCCGCGCAACTGGGGCGCGAACGCTTGGCACCATGTGCAGATCAGCTATTCGCGGACAACAGCAGGAGTCGTGACTTATCAATCGGTAACATTCGATGGTACGGTTCACCCGATAAACAAGACTGTTCTTTCTGCGTTCCAGCTCGGCTGGGGCGATGTAGTGCAGACCAATTTCCAAGTGGATGGGTTGGGCTCGGGAGGAACGAATACGATCTACCTGGACGAGACGACTGTCAGTCGCTGGTAGGAGCACTTACTGAATGCGCGTTGCCGTTTGCTTGTTACGCCGGAAGGGTTTTTGATTGGCGTGATGAGCGAATGGCAACGCGTTTTTGCGTTTGCGGCAATTATGCGGCGATGGTTTGAATGGCGCGTACAAGTTTGTCGAGGTCGGCTGTGGTGGTGTAGACGTGAGGGGTTACTCGGACGCAGCGGATATTTTCCCAGGCAATGCCGACAGTATGAATTTTGTATTGGTTGAAGAGCGCGTTTTCGAGGTCGGCGGGAGTCATGCCGTCAACGCTTACGCCGCAAATGGCGCATGAATAGCGGGGATCGAGCGACGTGTGGAGTTTTACTTTGGCGACGGTCTGCACGCGCGAGGCCCAGTAGTTCTTGAGATAACGGATGCGTTCTTCCTTGCGCTTGCTCCCGATCCCTTCGTGGAAGTTGATGGCTTCGCCGATGCCTTGTTCCAAGGGAAAGCTTCGCGTTCCGAGCGTTTCGAACTTGCGAATGTCGCTGCTATGAGGCTTGTCGTTACAGGTGAGGGGCCACAGTCTCTCGATCTTGTCGCTCTTGACCCACATCATGCCGGTACCGATGGGCGCAGATAGAAACTTGTGCAGGCTGGTGCCGAAGTAGTCGCAATGAAGATCGGGAATGTTGAAGTCCATGAGCCCGAATGAATGAGCGCCGTCGACGATCACCTCAATGCCGTGCGCATGAGCCATGTCACAGATCTTTTGCGCGGGCATGGTTTGACCGACCCAGTTGACCATATGAGTTACATGGAGCAAACGCGTCTTTGGAGTGATGGCCTGCTCATATGCCTTCACAATCTCGTCGTCGTTTTCGATAGGGAAATCGAAGCTGATTTGCTTGTAGACGATGCCGTCGCGCAGAGCTCGCTGGCGATAGGCTTGAATCATGTTGGGGTAGTCCTGCTTAGTTCCGACTACCTCGTCGCCACTCTTCAACTCGAGTCCGTAGATGACCGTGTTCAATGCTTCGGTGGAGTTGCGATTGATGGCGATCTCGCCTGGTTGGGCGCCGGCGAGTTGAGCGAGTTTTTCGCGCAGAGGTTCGCGGCCTTGGTCGAGAATGCGCCACATGTAATAGGATGGGCCTTCGTTGGAGAGCTGGTTGTAACGCTCGACCGCCTGCTGAACGACGACTGGCGCGGGAGAAACGCCGCCGTTGTTTAGGTTGATCAGGTTGGGATTGACCGAATAGGCGCGCTGGATGACGCTCCAGTAATCCTCATTCTGGGCCGCGATTTCAGGGCTCAGATGAGCGATGCTCGAGGATGCATTGTGCCATTCATCGGCGTGGGCCTGGTTGAATAGGCTGCTGGCTGAAAAGGCGCCGGCAAGGGTGGCTGCCTGCTTGAGGAAGGTGCGACGGCCGTTCATGGTCATAAACAGCAATGTAGGGGTTTATGAAGCGGCATTCAACAGCAAAGTGATTTGGGGCGCGCGATTCTGCCGGGTTAGATCATTTTTCGGTTGAAAGTTCTGCGGCCTTGGCACGCTCGGCGGCTGCATCTTGAGCGCGGCCCTGGCGATCGTAGGCGAGCGCGAGTTGCACGTGGGGATCGGGAAAGGTTGCGTCGGCGGCTATCGATTCCTGATAGCGGGAGACGGCATCGGCGATCTGTCCGCGCAGCAGCAATTGATTTCCAGCATTCATGGCAAAGGCGGCGCGTTGACGATTGACGGCGGCTCGACTCAAGTCGGCACTCTTGCGCCGATCTTCGGCGGCTTGGGCGCGGAGATCCTTTACCTGCGCGCGAATTTGCGCGGCCTTGGCTGTGTCTCCGGCGGTGTCAGCAGAGTCGGCCTGCGTGGATAGTTCGGCTGCTTCCTCTGCGAGCACTCCGGCCAGTGTTACCAGCGGGCCGGGTTGGCCGGGCAGCAGAGGCACGGCTTTTTCGAGCGCGTCGCGGGCTTCATCGAGTTTTGAGTTTTGCTTGAGGGTGCTGCCAAGAATAGCCCAGGCATTGCCGTTGTCGGGGCGCATGGCAACGGCTTTTTTCAGCTCTGTGACGGCGTCGTCCAGCTTGCCGGTTTGCATGTAGAGGATGCCGAGCGTGTAAGGGGGATCTTCAAGTGTAGGGTCCATCGCGGCTGCCTTGCGCAGTTCGGCAACAGCATCGTCAACGCGATCTTTGAATTTATAGGCTAGGCCGAGGTCGTAATGAAGTTGCGGATCGTCGGGATCGAGGGCCATGGCGGCCTTGAAATCGGTGATCGCGTCATCGAAGGCGGATAGCTGAATATGCGCAACGCCGCGGTTTTTGTACACGGTTGGATCGTTGGGCTGTTCGGCTTGGGCGCGGGCAATAATGCTGAGCGCCTGTTGGGCCTTGCCGGTGAGGGTGAGCGCGAGACCGAGATTGACGAGGACATTGGTATTGCGAGGGTCTTTGTCCAAAGCTTTTTCAAACCAGGGAATCGCTTCTTCTTGTCGGCCCATTCTTTGAAGGGACATCGCCATGTCGACGGGGGCGCCGGGGAGATTTGGGTCGAGTTTCATGGATCGATCGAAGTCGGCGAGAGCGGCCTCGTCCTGATTGATGGCGGCGAGGGTGCGACCGTGTTCGAGAACTGCCTCGGCGTTGGGAGGCTCGATGCGCTCGGCGTCTTCGAGTGTGGAGAGGGAGGCTGCCGTGGAATGCTGCTGGCGTAGGAGAATGCCCAGGTGAATGCGGGCACGGACGAATGAACCGTTGTTGGCGATGGCGCGCTCGAAGGCATGCTGTGCTTGATCCCACTTGCCGAGCTGGGCATAGAGGGTGCCGATCGAATCGGCGATATCGGCTTGGGGGCCGGTTAGCTGCTCCTCTTGTGTGAACTGATCGATGGCCTCGGCTTGCTTGCCGTCGGCGGCAAGGGCGCGCGCATAGCTGTCGAAGAAAGCTGCGTTCAAGGGTGTTTGACCCGGTGTTTGCGATTGTTTAAGTGCGGTTTGGAAGTGCGCGACGGCCTTGGACGGTTCGCGATTTTGAACGAGCGCCTGGGCCAGATTGGTTTCGATGCCGGGGTCGGTGGGCTTTAGTTTTGCGGCTGCTTCGAGTTCAACAATGGCCGGGGCGGGCTGGCCGATTTCGAGCAAGACTGTACCCAGAGCCTCGTGGCCTTCGGCGATCTGAGGTTCGAGGCGGACGACTTCTGCGAAGCGGGCTCGGGCTGTCTCGAGGTCGCCGGATTGACGGGCAGCATAGCCGGCGCGGAAGGCGATGTCTGCCAGTTTGGCCGCGTCGGTGTAGTGGGCTTTGGGTTGTTGCGTGGCTTGCGGCAAAGCTTGGATCGCAAGGGCAAACGCGAGTGCCAGGAAGAAACAAAGCTGGAAGAGGCAAAAGCCCGAAGGTCGACGGTAAGCCTTTGTGGTATCCCACCCATCGAGCAAAAAGCACTCGATGGATGGGGCACCCAGAGTTTCATCCCCTGAGAGTCGATAACACCGGCGTGTGCCCATCGGCTACTTCCCCGCCGGCTTGGGATCGCCTTGGTGCTGGATGTCGACCACCATTTGGAATTCGCGATTGGCTGCGGCGACTTGGCCGGTGGCCTTGTATGCCTGCCCGAGAAGATTGTGGGTGATGTAGTTGGATGGGTCCATTTTTTCTGCTCGATCGAGATAGTGCAGGGCTTGGATGGGTTGATTGAGCTTTAGAAACGTCTGGCCGAGGAGGATGTATGGACTGGTGGAGTTGGGCTCGAGGAGCACGGCGCGATTGAGCGCTTGTTGCGCCTGAGGATAATTGCCCTTGCGCAAGTAAGCGTCGCCGAGACGGTCGTATACGTCGCCGCTGAGGGGATTGATGGCGCGCTCGGCTTCGAGTTCGCGAATCGCGGTATCTGTATCGCCGCGTGCGAGGGCGGCTTCGCCCAACAATTCATGAGCCAGCGGAAGCTTGGGGTTGATCGCGAGCGCTTTGTTGGCTTGGATTGTTGCTTGGTCACGAAATTCGCGGCGGAGAAAGAGGCGGCCGGCGAGAAGGTAGGCTTCAGGGGAGTCCGGAGCGAATCCATATTGCGCGGCGAAGGCGTGGCGGGCGTCGTCGTAGCGCGCAACATCGGCGTAGCAGAGACCGAGTACATATTGAGGATCGACGTTGGCTCGCTCGACGGCGGCGTGGGCTTTTTCAAGATAGGGAATGGCTTCGGCGGCGCGGCCAGTTCTGAAAAGACTTACGCCCTGCATTTCGATGGATTCGCGGTCGTTGGGATCTTGGGATGCGGCTTTGGCGAATGCTGCAATGGCCTCAGTGAGCTTGTCGGTTTGATAGAGAATAATGCCGCGCATGCGCTCTACGCCGGGGGGGGCGGGATTTTGTGCGGAGAGCTGATCGAGGATCTGCATCGCCTGGTCGAGACGGCCTTTGGCGGCCAGAGTCTGCGCGGTTTCGAACATCGAAGGTGCGGTTTGTCCGGTGGTTGCTTCTGATGGCGAATTCTGCGCGCTCGAGATGGAATTGGCGGAGCAAAGAGTTGCGACCGTTATGGCTGCGGCGATTAGGGAGCGGAACATGGTGGAGACCTATGTTGCAGTGTAGTTCGCGCGGCATAGCGAATTCCAGCCGGCTGGCATGGGATGCACCGATGCGGCGATTTGGCGGGCAAAGGAAGAGGGGAGCCGAAGCTCCCCTCGAGGTTGGTTCGCATTCCTCGCTCTTAGAACTGAACGCGGAGTGAGAATTCGAGCTGACGCGGTGCCCCTCCGGCACCTTGGCCAGAGATCGATCCGGCCTGCTCAATGTTGCCACCGGGGTTACCTGGGTTGATGTGATTGAATGCGTTAAAGGCATCCATACGGAATTTCGTGACCACGCTCTCCCAAATGGTGAACGCCTTGGTGACCGCCAGATCTGTGTTGAAAAATCCGGGTCCAAAGTAAGTGTTGCGCTTCACGTTTCCGATAGTATCCAAGCCAGGATTGACGAAGACTCCGGTTCCCGGATCGGTAATAAGGTTGGTGGTTTGCGCGGTATAGTAGCCGCGGTTTCCGGTTCCGCCTGTGCCAGGGACAAAGCTGGTCAGGTGGGTCTTCATCTTTGCTCCGCCGGCAGAGCTCGGGAAGTTAACCGAGTTACCCGAAGGAATGTTTGAGCCTGCTTCGTTGTAGTTGAGGGTAAAGGGCAAACCACCCGCCCAGCTGCCGACGAAGCTTAGCTGGTAGCCGCCGATCAGCAGGTCAGTCGCATGGTTCACGCCGGGGGCATACTGCTTGCCTTTGCCGAAGGGCAGATCGTAGCTGCCATAGAACGTTAACTGCTGGTCGCGGGTGTTGCTGTCGCGGCCATGGGTAACAGCGTGATCCCATGTGTAATAACCGGTCTGGTCATCAAATGCGGAATCCCACTGATAGTTGGCGGTATAGGCGAGGCCTTTTGCAAAGGTCTGAGCGAGCGTAATCTGCAGCGCGTCAAACTCTGTGTTCTGGTTGTCGCCGTTATATTGAATGCCGCTGGTCCATCCGCAAGCGCCGGCAGGCAGAGTGATGTTGGTGTAGCCGGACCCTGGCGAGCTGTAGTTCGGATCGGAGCAAGCAGCCAGTTTGGCGCCGTAGTACCGCTGCAAGAGGTTAGTCGTATCGACGCCGCCAGTGGCCGCATCGTAGGCTGCCCCACCTGTCGGCGCAGTTGCCGACGGGTCATAGTGCAGGGTTTGTCCGTTGAAGCTGTTCGCGCCCGGAAGCACGATGCCAGGCTCATTGGGGTTGGTGCTATTGCCGTCGCCGTCACCCAGGGTGTGGGTACCCTTGTTTCCGACATAGGCGACTGTCAACGTCAACGTGTTTGTCAAAGCCCGTTGAGCGCTGAGGTTCCACGCATCGACTGTAGGGAAATTGAGTGGGTTGGGACGGGCCTTCGAATCCACATTTGCTCCTGGATTGGGAAGCAAGCCGTTCGAAGGCACCGACGGGAACACATTGGCGCTGGGACCGCTGGCTAGAGTAAACGCCGCGGCAGTCGCGGTCGGTTGGTTGACGGACTGGTTGGCAAGAACGGGAAGGTTCTGAGTTACGGTGTGACCGAAGACTGATCCGAATACGCCGGTGTCAAAGCTGCGTCCGTAGCCAGCACGAATCACCGTCTTAGCATCAAGCTGATAGGTCATACCGATACGCGGTGCGAACGCCTTGGGGTAGGAGATGCCCCATCCCATGTTGGAACCGATACCGCCGATCCCCGCAACATGGAGATAGCCGTCGTTTAGATTCAGCAGAGCGCCGTTGCCTGCTGCGTTCACCGTTTCCGGGAAATAGACTTCGTACCGGACACCCAGGTTCAGGGTCAGGTTGTGGGTCGCGCGCCAGGTGTCCTGAGCATAGAAGAAGGTACGCTTCTGGAATTCCTTGGCATTTGTGGAGGTCGATACAAACCGGTTGTAGCTGGTGACATCGCCGAGAAGGAAGGTAGCAAAACCCAAACCGCCTTGGCCTGTTTCTAGAGACTGGTCGGAAGTTGGGCCGCCGCTGAAGTTGAGAAGTCCGTCACGATCGTTGTCTGAGGGTACGCGCAGGTTGCGGCCATAACGGAGGTCCGCGCCGACCTTGAGGGAGTGATTGCCGATGATCTTGGTCCAGTTGTTTACGACCTGGTACTGATCTTCGCGTTCCGTCAACGGGCAATTGCAACGATTCACATTCAAACCATCGCCGTACAAGGGTTGTGCCGAGCCACCCGGTACATATCCGATGAAGAAACCTGGCGAGCCGCCGGTGAAGTAGCTGCCCAGGTTAATCCCTGGAATTCCGAGTGTGTTAGCGAACTCGGCGCTCTGATCGTGCTTGGAGTCGATCACATTGTAGCGGTAATAGCCGAGGCGAAAGTCGGTAAGCAACTTGGGATTAACCGCAATATCCATACCGGATGCCAAACTGTCGTTGGCGCCCTTGGAGTTGCCGCCGTAGCCACCGATGCCGAAGCCTGGACCACCGGCCGCGCCGAATGCAACGGAACCGGATAAGGTATCCGTAAACCGTGAAAAACGGCCAAATGCATGCATCTTCTCATTGAAGGTGTAGTCGCCGCGGGCTGTCCATTGGTCGCTGTTGAACAGTCCAGTTCCGGTGGCGTGGTAGTTGCTATCGAGACCGTTTATGTTGCCGCTGCTGCCGAGTCCGATTCCCTTTGTGTAGGGCTCCAGATAAGTCAGCAGGGCGAGGGCCTCGGGCGATAGCAGCGCTGTCGGAATGACGTTGCTCGGAAAGGGAACCGGAGTGCCGCTAGCATTGTTGTAGATGGTTCCGGCCGTGCCGAGCTGGGTCGCATACTCACTGAAGTCTGCGCCCGCTATGCCGCTTGGTCCGACTTCTTTACCCAATGCGGTTTCAGTCAGGAGGTTGGTGGGCAGAGTGTCTGTAGCTGCCGTGCCGACTTTCTGACGCTGTCCTTCGTAGTTGCCGAAGAAGAACGCCTTGTCCTTGAGAACCGGTCCGCCGATCGAACCTCCCAAGCGGTTTTTTAATCCAGCTGGGATAGAGCCTGGAGCTTCGGTAAAGGGATCGCGGGCGAGGTTGGCGTTGCCTGTACGGAAGTCGTACGCGCTGCCATGGAAGCTGTTGGTACCCGACTTGGTCTGGGCGGTGACGACCGCGGAAACGGCTTTGCCCAACTCGGCGTCAAAGTTTTGGGTGGTGATCTTAGTTTCAGTGACGGCATCCATCGCCGGATTAATGACGATAATGCCGAGGATCGGATCCTGGTTATCGGTACCGTCCAATTCAAAAGCGGTGCCGCCGAAGGCCTGGCCGTCTACCTGGATCTGCTTGGAACCTTGAGGATTTTCATCGGCAGCATGGGACCAGCCGAGAAGCTGGGCGCCGGGAAGAAGGAGCTGCAGGTTGGTAAAGTTCTGATCGCCTACGGGGAGGCTCGAGACCTGCTGCTGGTCAAAAATGGTGGAAACGTCGGCGCGGTCTGTTTTCAGTTCCGGCTCGGTTTCTGCGTTGACTTCCACGGTTTCGGTGCTGCCGCCTACATCCATCATGGGATCGATACGGGGCGCAGCGTCGGCTTCAACCGAAATGCCTTTGGTCTCAAACGACTTGAAACCCTTGGCACTTACCTTGAGGTCATAAAGGTCGGGAATGAGATGGGGGACGCTATAGTCGCCGGATCCGTTGGAAGTAACGGTGACGACGGTGCCCTTGGCCTCATCTTTGACTGTAATAGTAGCGCCCGGAACGGCTGCTCCGCTCTTATCGGTCACTGTGCCGAAAATCGATCCGTAAACCGATTGGCCACTGGCCGGTGAGACAAGGAACAGAACCGCGCACGCAAATAGCGCCAGCACAATGGCTGTACGAAAGATGGTCTTCATGCGGTCTCCTGAAAGGGTGTATCTGTTTTTTTTGTGTGAACTTATGTTTGAATCTGCCGGCAGGTTGAATCCAACACGCCGTCAATCGAAGGCTCACCCGCCGCGATGGCAGATCAGCTAAATTGCCGAGGAAAGTCTCCTCCAAAGTAATGATTACGCGGAGGTGTAAAGGGCATTCCTCGGAGCAGACGAAACGATACCCAAAACAACGCGCGACTGTCAACGGCAAATTCCGGGCCGGAGTGATGGGTTAAGGAGGATTACCAGTGGAGGTGCAAATGGAAACGATTACTATGACTTGCGCCTCGGGAGATGGCCGAGTGGCCTCTCTGGGAAAGCAAAATCACCTTAATGAGGTGAAAGGAAGGAAATGATGGAATCCTGCACGAGGAATGCTCGCTTTCGCGCAATTTAATCGCGCGGATTGCTAACTGCATCATTTGCACTTGACACCCGTTTCGTTAGCCACAGGGCTTCAGCGCGGCGTATTGGTCAGTTCGGGCTCACTTATCACTTTGGATACGGGGCGCCGCGCATTCTTGGGGATTGCGCCGGATCGACGCTGCCATGGAGCGTGCCCGATCGCTATCTGGGGCGAATGAAAGCAATCGGTCCAGTGACCGGAGCGCCGCTTTCCGATTCCCTGCTCCGCACTCAAGGACCGCGAGATTCAAGCCGGCTCCAATCTCAACCGGATCGTGCTCAAAGACTGTGCTCCAAAGCTGAATCGCCTCGGGATAATGGTGCTGTTGGGCCTCGATGAGTGCCAGGTTTCCGGCGGCGATCGAGTCATAAGGATCAGATTCCAGGGCCCGACGATATTCCGCCGCGGCCTCTGCAATCTGTCCGTTGATCTGCTCGAGGAATCCTAATCGAGTGTGGAGTTCGTGATCGCTTGCCGCGCCGGATGCCTCTTTCTCAGCGCGCACGAGCAGATCGATGGCCTGGTTGGCAGCCTGACGGTCGCCGCGTGTTGCCATTTGCGCATACGCCAGACCGAGGTCGCGGTCGCTGGGGACTGCTCCTCCTATGGCGACGAGCGGGCCGGTCGTGGCCGTGGGCAGGCGGTCCTGCGTGACTCGTTTCTTGATCCAGTGGTCGGTGACTTGTTCATGAGCAATGTCATTGGAGGGCGGGCGCGCCATGTGGCAGGTGGTGCAATCGAGGTTTTCCGGATGGTGGCGGGATGCCAGGTCAGCGTGACATTGGAGGCATCTTTGACGGTAGAATGCGACCCGATCCTCAGTGGCAGGTGAACCGTGCGGGTCGTGACAGGTGGTACATGTCAGGCGGTCACCGGATTTGCGCTTGCATTCGCTTCTTTCGAGGGCCTCCCACTGACTGGTGGCACGTCCTCCGGAACCAACCTCTCCGCGGTAGTTGAAAAATAGTTCGAAGTCAGATAGATTGTCTCCGGGAGCAAACTGCCCGAGTTCCCTGCCCTCGTGCATGACGGCTACTTGTCCTTCGAGATGGCAACTAAGGCAAGCTGAATCCCGCCGCGCAGGCTGCAGACGATCGATGTTCACAAGGTGCGTCTTGCCACCGGAGGCGACGTGGGCGGAGGTGTCTCCGTGACATGCAGCGCAGGTGACGCCGCCGTGAGCAAACGGGGCATCGGGATAATGATTGCGCGCATCGGGCAGAGACTTGGCGACGGCCGATGCGTGGCAATAGAGACAGCCCTGGTCGACAGGCAGCGTCAGTGGTGCCTCATGGGCGACGAGATAGTTGGGCGTCATATCCCAAACTTGCTTCTTGGCGTACCAATTGATCGGAGATTCAAACCAGTAGCCCTGGCGCTCAAATAAATAGGTACGGCCTCGCTTGCCTGATCCGAGAAAATATTTGAGGTCCTCGCGTCCTTTTAGGGGAAGGCTTGAGACGTTGCGTTCGTAGCTCAGCCAGACGTGATCGTCCTGCTCATAAATGCGGTAGTGAACACCCGATGGCCCATGCGTGAAATCCGCGGGAATCAAGCCCTGGGCGGCCGGGCCACTGGCATTGGCCATGGGTGTCTTGCGGTATCGTTCGTAGATCTGTCGATGACACGGGGCACATGTGGCATTGGGATCGTCGGCTTTAGCCAATTCGCCGGCGCGCACCGAGGCACCAGACCGCAGGATGATGCACCCTGCCACGAGACACCCAAAGACAACACAGACCGTACATATACGAGACAGACCGCGCTCCACGATAATTGCCGCCGCTCTGTATGCCACTCAGTTAGAGACGAACGAGAACGGCTGAAGATTCACCGTGCCGCGGTATCTGTCCGCCATCGTGGAATATTGAGCAATCGAAGCGACGTACTGTTGTTGTTCGAGAGAATTCATGCAGGGAACCTTAAAGCTCGTCGATTCGTAAGGATCTTGAGAATGGGCGCACGGTTTAGTTTGCGATGGGTCGAGGAACAGGTTGAACGAAGCAGCGAGGCTTGGCGTTTATGCGCTGGGGATTCGATGCGGCTCGACGCGCATTATGATTTCAGCGAGCAACGTAGACGAGAAGAGGCTTACGACGCGGAATTGCATTCGGTAGAAAGCGAGTTGGAGAATTCTTCGTGCGCGTTTCGGCATCGATCTGAAACGCAAGATCGGATCATCGCTTCCTTTGCGCGGTTTTCTGCAGCGGCGCTGAACCTGGAATCGGAAGCGGTGAATATCCTCACTAACGATTTCTTACCGGTTGGTCGCAGGCTTACGCAGTGGACGTCGCGCTTCGATTCAACTCTAACTAGGCCCGAGATGATTCAAGCGTGCCGCAATGCGTGGACCGCTTGCGGATTACAGCAGTTACTCGGCGTTCGCGCAGAACTGACGGCGTCTATCCTGGGTTATAGCCTGCTCTATCCATATAGTGACAACTATCTCGATAGTCTGCATCGGAGCCGTGAAGAAAAACTTTGCTTCAGCGAACGCTTCCAGGGCCGTCTGCGGGGCCAATCGATCTCTGCTGCGAGCGCGCACGAATTCGCAGTCTGGACGATGGTTCGGTTGATTGAGGATGAATATCCGCGCGCGGAATATCCGCAGGTGTACGACTGTTTGCTCGCGATTCATCGCGCTCAAGAGGATAGCCTTAGGCAACTCAAGAGCGGCGATCCACGAGGCGATGCGGAGATTTTGCGGATTAGTTGTGCGAAAGGCGGCACGTCGGTTCTCGCGGATGCGTGCCTGGTTCGTGGTTGGCTCGAGGAACAGGAAAGCCGGTTCTCGTTTGATTGGGGCGTGCTGCTGCAGCTCGGCGATGATTTGCAGGATGTTCGTGAGGATTTGCGGCGCGGTTCAGTAACTTTGTTTACGCGCGCTGTTGTCCAAGGGCAGTCGCTTGACTCGCTTGTTACTCAATTGCTCAACTTCACGAGGCGGGTTGCGGATGATATCGATCGCTTCCCTAGTGGCAGTGCGGCGTTGAAGAAACTTCTCAGGGTAAGTTGGAATTCGCTGGTTCGCATGGCGGTAGTGGATTCGCATGAATTTTTCACTGCTGGATTTCTGAGCGAGTTGGAACGCAGTTCTCCATTTGGATTTGGTTTTCTGCGCGATCGCAACAAGCAACTGGCGCGACGGCGTGGTCTCTACTCCAAGCTCTTCGATGTTTTGATTGAAGAACGCGAAAGCGACGCTGGCCGGACCGTGCTGCCCGACTATCGATTGAAAGCACTGCGGAAATCGGGCCTTGTTGCGGTCGCGGGATAAGGCATTGGACTCGGATAGGAACGGGCGACGCTTAAGATTTTTTCTTTGCAGCTATGAGCGCTTCGGCTTTGAGTAGCTTGCCGCCTTCTTCGACGACATAGAGTTTATTCACGTCGAGATCTCTAAGCGCGTCAACGGCGCCCGACGGCCAACGAATCTCAACCAGGTCGACCTTCTTTGCTTCGCCCAAACCGAAGTGGATGCGCAGGTCGCTGGCGGAAAAATATCCATTGCACGAACGAACCTCTTCAATCTGCGTCAAAGGTGTGCCAGGCTTGGCATTGAGCAACGGCGTTCCCGTTTGGGCGACCACTTTAATGCGTGCGCCAATGCCGGTGCGGTTGCTCTTCGTACCCACAGTTCGAATCTTGACCCAGCTTCGATTGAGCGACGAATCGCAGCGCAACAACTGCGGAATCGCATTTACGCAGTTGACGACTGCATCAAGATCGCCGTCGTTATCGAAGTCGCCTACAGCAAAGCCGCGCGCCTTGGCCGCAGTCGTGATGCCGCTGCCGCCGGTCATGCTCACATCTTCAAATTGCCCATTGCGCAAGTTGCGATAAAGATACTTGCGCTCGGCGTATGCCGCGTCTACTTGCGTGCCGTCCACTTCCGGATAAACGTGACCATTAGCGACGAGAATATCGAGCCAGCCATCATTGTCAATGTCGATAAAGCTGACGCCCCAGCCCAACAGTCGCGTGTTGATTCCAAGGCCGGCCTGGTAAGTGCGGTCGTCGAACGAACCATCTCCGAGGTTCATGTAAAGCGAATCGGTATCGCCGGCGAAGTTAGTTTTTACAATATCCAGCAGGCCGTCGCGGTTATAGTCGCCGATGGAAACACCCATGCCTGCTTGTGGTTTGCCATCAGGCGAATAAGCCACGCCCGCTTCAATGGCCTGATCTTTGAACGTGCCGTCTTTCTGGTTCTGGTATAACGTCGCGGAAGTGGAATCGTTGGCCACATAGATGTCGGGCCATCCATCGTTATCGAAATCGGCCGCACCGCAGCTCAGCGCATAAGTTCCCAATGTGCCCAGCATGCCCGCCTTATCGCTCACATCGGTAAACGTGCCGTCGCCATTGTTGCGATAGAGCAGGTTCTTGCCGCCATCCAACCCTGGCGGTCCGCAGGCCACCTGGATGCCTTTGTATGTACAGTTCGCGTCTTCCGGCAGCGGCGCCGTTTTCACATCGAAGTCAATGTAGTTGCCAACAAACAAATCGAGATGACCATCTTTGTTGTAATCCAGAAACGTGCAGCCGGAGTTCCAGCGCACGTGATTCTGCAACAGGCCGGCCTCCTTTGTTACATCGGTAAATGTGCCGTTTCCGTTATTGCGAAACAGTGCGTTCTGGCCGTAATAGCTGACGAAAAGATCATTCCAGCCATCGTTGTTATAGTCGCCGACGCAACAGGCTTGTCCCCAGCCTGAGCGCGCCAAGCCCGCCTTGAGCGTTACATCGGTGAACGTGCCGTCGCGATTATTTTTGAACAGATGACAGACCGGCTCGTGGCCTTTAGGGAATCCTTCGAGACGCCAGCCATTCACGAGAAAGATATCGACCCAATCGTCTTGATCGTAGTCGAAAAATGCCGCACCGCATCCGGTCGTTTCAAGCAAGTATTTGTTGCGGTGCTCGCCACCGAAAATAGTCTCGATGTTGAGTCCCGCTTCCTTTGCCACATCGACGAATTGCACTCTCAGCGGCGAACCGGTCACAGGAGATTGCGTGCCTTTGGGCGCGGCGCGCACTGGAGCTTCGTATGCCTGGCGCGCGCTGCCGCTGGGCTTCTGGGCTGCGGGAGATTGACCCCAGAGAGGGCGCGCCAGCCTTAATACATCTTCGAGGGATAAGACGAGGGCTGCTCTCGATAATGACTTCAAGAAACCACGGCGATTCAGAGACAAGGCAGGAATCTCCATTGGGGCTGGTCGCAGTGTGATCTGCCTTCTCGCCCCGAAGACCGAGTATAACGGGCACCGCCTCTGCTAGTCGCGAGCCTTCCTTCCATACAAAAGTGGCCGAGCTTTACGCCCGGCCGCTTTTGAGTCAGTGGATAGATGCTGCGTTTAGTACACGACCTTCAACCCAAATTGCACGATGCGCGGTTCAAAGGTGCTTGAGATGGCGCCGCCCGTGGTGGGATTGTTGACGCTTGATGCCGTCGACAGTGTTCCGCCCAGGCCGCTCGCGGGAAGATAGAGGTTAGTGTGATTGAAGACGTTGTAGAGTTCGGCGCGGAATTCCACTTTGATCCGCTCGATCGGCGTGCTGAAGCGCTTGTTCAGATCGAGATCTGTCTCATAGAAATTGGGCGTGCGACCCGGATTGCGCGGTGCGTCACCGAAGGGGCTGACCAGGTTTCCATTCGCATCTTTTGTTTCAGGAAGCGTAAAGGCCGCATAGTTGACATACTGAACGGTGCCGTTCGAAGCTACACGATCGGCGAGGCATGAGTGACCGGAGTGGCATAGCTTATAGGACTGCCCTGCTACCTTGTTAGGCCGGTATTCATTGGCTCCGCGATAAGTCGCCGAGATTTGCGGGGACACGGCGCTGGCCGAGTTGGGCGTATAGGTCAGGTTGAATGGCGTGCCCGACTGCCATGTGTTGATGGCGCTGATCTGCCATCCGCCGATGATCGCATCGAGTACACCATTGTCGCCGCCGAGATAGGTGCGTCCATGCCCTACAGGCAGGTCGTAGACCAGGCTCGTAACGTTGGCCACGGGCAGGTTGTAGTCAGACTGGGCATAGTCGGCACGCAGATTGTTGGCATCCTGCGGTGAAGGCGTGTTGCCCTCGAGTGAGGCGCTGGCATTGTCGAGCGAATGTTCCCATGTAAACGAATCGAGCAGCGTTAGCCCCTCGACGAAGCGCTGTTCGTAACGAACTTGAAGAGCATTGAAGTGCGAGTAAAAACCATTCAAGGCCTCGGTTATGTCGCCGTAATCGTAAGTCGTGCCGACGGTGCCGCCCCAAGTCGGATAAGGCCGCACAAAGCCGGCGCCAAGTGCCTGGTTAGTCGGGTTAGCAATCCCCAAGGACGGATTTCCCTGGTTGGCATTCAGGAACCCTTGTAACTTAAGACCGTGATTGCCAACGTAGGCGATATCGAGCAGAGTGTTCTTGGCCAACTCTTTTTGTATGTCGAGATAGAAGCTCTCGACATAGCTATCTTTTGTGTCTTTGGGAATGTAGGTGATGTTATCAGTACCGGGACTAAAGGTTGTCGCCTGGCCTTGAGGAAACCCCTGGTCTACGGTGCGATAACCGGCGGCGGTTGCCGTGGCGGGCTGGGTAACAGAGACAAACAGTGCGGAAGGCGCATTGATGGGAAGGATGTCTCCCGAACCGGCGCGGGTGTAATGAACGTAGCTGGTGCCGAAGCCTCCGCGAATCGCGATGCTTGGCATTACCCCATAAGCAAAGCCAACGCGCGGAGCGAAGTCCCCGAGCGAAGGATTGACTAATGTCTTTCCGTAGACGCCGCCGCCGGAGTAGGGCTTGATGAATTGGCTTCCGGTGTATCCCGGCGTCAGCGTTGACATAGACACCGTTGCGGGGTCGAAATTGGATAGGTTGTTATTCGCTTCAGAGTAAGGCGAGCCGTATTCCCAGCGAAGACCCAGATTGAGTGTCAGCTTCGGACTTACTTTCCAGTCATCCTGTGCATAAACGGCATCCTGGCTCTGGAGCAAGTGAGCCTTAAAGTAGGTAGCCAACGCATAGTTATTCGACGTACCGAAGATCAAGTCTGCCCAATAAGTGTCGGCAGCAGCGGTGGAGTTAGCACACGCCGTACCGGCCGTTGCTGGGCAAGCGCTATAGCCCTTTCCGTAAGTGAATGAACCATAGAGCGGGTTTGAGTCCTGTACCTGCATCCAGATATGTTCGTACTCATATCCGAATTTGAGCGAGTGCTTACCTTTGACCCACGAGAAGTTGACCTTGGGATCGAGCAGCGAAGGATACTGCCATTGCGGGTTAGTGCTCTGTCGTCCAAAAGCCGAGAACCCGCCCGAGACGCCTATCGACGGCAGCCCTCCAGCAACAATCGGGTCGGTCGGAAGACCTGGAATCACGATGGCATTATCGCCAATCGAAAGTGTGTACTTTCCGGCCCGCGTGGCTGACAGTCCGAGACGCGCGTCGAGTACTTTGTTGGCCCCGATCAAGCGGGTATAACCCAACGCAACCTGCTGATCGAGAATCTTGATGCGGCCGTTGGTCTGACCATCGAGCGGCAGCGGTAAGGTTGGATGGTTGATGCCTGTTTCCTTGCGATCACTGACCTTGAGGAACCAGGAGCTCTTATCGCTCTGTTGAAAGTCGAGACGGAGATCGCCCTTGTCAGCATTATCGGTAAAGGGCGCGTTGGTGGCGCAATCGTTGGTATCTACACCGGTCGTCGCGTTAATGCCCGCGCTACCGGGAGTGACCTGGCACTGCGAGGGAAGATTCTTGAAGAAGCCAAGCATCTGTTTGGCAATGGGGCTGGCATCGGGCGAGTTGAGAATTGAAGTTCCAGCTTTGTAATACGTGCCCGGCTTGAATGGGTCCTGCACATCGACGGCAAGAATGCCGTTGATCTCATTCTGCGTGGGAACGGTCAAGACTACCGTCGGCGTGAGTGTCTGGCGAAAGCCTTCATAGTCGACGAAGTAGAAGAGCTTGTTCTTGACAATCGGTCCGCCGAAAGTCACACCGAATTGATTGCGGTTGAAGCCCGGCTTCACGATTGGGTGGGTGCCGTTGATCGCGTGGATGTAGCCGAAAGCGTTGAGGTCGGTATTGCGCAGGAACTCATACAATGTTGCGTGAAAATCGTTGGTTCCGCTGCGCGATGCAACGTTGATCGTAGCGCCGGCGGAACGGCCATACTCTGCGCTTTCGTTGTTGGTGACGACTTCAAACTGCGAGATCGCATCGGGCGTGGGCTGAATAATCTGATTATCGAAACCCTGGTTGCTTTCGCCGTATGCGTTGTTGTCCATGCCGTCGAGCAGGAAGTTGTTGAACATGCTGCGCAGACCGTTGATGTTATAAGAACCCTGGCGTACGAGACTGGTAATCGCGGTCGTTGTCGCCGCTGTCGGAGCCTGGCGCGATCCGTTGACGAGAGCCAGCAAGTCAGAGTAGTTCCGGCTGACCAAGGGCAATGACGCCGTTTCATAGCCGGAAATGTTTTGGCCGTTTTCGCTCGTTTCTGTCTCGAGCGCGACTTCCACACCTTGCACTTCGACGGTCGTTTCTGAACCGCCAACCTTGAGCGAAAGGTCGATGCGAATACGACCATTCACAGGGACGTTGATGTTCTCTGCCTTGGCGATGGAAAAGCCGCCGGCCTCCGCGACGATGGTGTAGACGCCGGCTTTGAGGTCGGGAAACTCATAGTCACCGGAGTTGCTGGTGGTGGTTTTGGCCACGATGCCCGTGCCCACATTCGTGGCCGACACGGTGGCGGTTCCAACTGCCGCACCGGAAGAATCGTGAATGGTGCCGTTCAGACTGCCATTGTCGTACTGCGCGTACGCTGGAACTCCAAACGCTGCCGCGATCAAGGCCGCAAATAGGATTGCGAATACGAATCCCTTATTTTGTCTCATAAGCTGAACCGTACTGTGCAAATAAGAAAGGACGGTTACGTTTCTGTGAACTGGAGTTGAATCAAGCTTCCATTTCTGTGGATTAGCAGGTGAGCTCGATCGCGGCAGGCAGGCAGCCAGTCGGCGTGCTGACGAAATGGATAAACGGTTTGGACTGTTATCGACGCATAAAGAGCGCCTAGATCAAATCGGCCTAGTCTCTCCAAAAACTTTATATGTTGCTTAGAAACCCCATACGTCAGCATTAGACGGTTGGATGCCCAATAGGATCTAACGGGGCTCCAGCTTCCTATTCATTCTGCCTATTCATCTGGAGCCGCCGGGACCGGCTGGTTATGCCGGGAAGGAGAATTTCGATGAATGCTTTTGGAGGTTCTACGGTGCAGGACGCGCACGCGCTTGCCCTTATCATGGCGCGCAAAGAGCGGATCAAGAACCGCTTGGACGCCCGACGCCAACCAGGCTATACCGCTCATACGAAGACTGTGGTAAGGCCGGTGCGCATTGCCGTCGCGATTGGCGTACTGATGCTGTGCGCGGTCGTGGCCTTTGGACAATCGACCTTTGGCTCAATTCGTGGAACGGTCGCTGATGACCAGAGCGCGGTGATTCCGGGCGCATCTGTCCTTGCGCATTCGCTTGAGGATAACTCGGATCACAATGCCGTTTCCGACGCCAGCGGGGAATTTGAGTTTCAGAATTTGAAGGCCGGTCATTACAAGTTGACCGTGCATCGCGATGGATTTACCGACGCCGTGGTTCCGTCTGCGGCGCTTGATGCGCGTCAGGAATTGCGGCTTCCCATTACCCTGTCCATCACCGCCGAGACTACGACCGTTGAAGTGAGCGCGGAAGGCGCGCAGATCAATACTGAAAACGGCACCATCAGCGATTCAAAAGATAATGGCTTGATCACTGAGCTGCCCTTGAACAATCGTGCGACCACGACCAGCCCGCTTGGCTCGCTCGCGCTCTCAGCCAACGTGCAGCAGGATAGCGCGGGCAACATCGCGCTGAGCGGCGCCAGTTCGTCGATGGTCAACTTCTCAGTGGATGGCGTTTCGACGACCAATGTGCGGCAGAACGGCGCGCTGCAGGACGCCTATCCCTCGCAGGAAGGCATCTCTGGCGTCAAGATTACGGCGTTCAATAATAGTGCGGAATTCTCGCAGGTGGGGGACGTAACGTTCACCACCAAGAGCGGCACGAATAAGTACCATGGCAGCTTGTTTGAGTACTTGCAGAACGATGCGCTCGATGCCGATCCTTATGGTTTCAACGGTAAGGCACCCAAGCGCTTTAACACGTTTGGAGGTTCGCTGGGCGGACCTGTGCGCATTCCTCGGCTGGTTCCCGGCCATGACGGAACATTCTTTTTCCTCGACTATGAGGGCAATCGCCGCGTTACGGCTGTCGATCAGCAATTCCTGGTACCGACCGCCGCGGAGCGCAATGGCGATCTCACGGCACTGGGCGGACCAGTGATTCCCTCGGCTAACATTAGTCCGACAGCCGCAGCCTTGCTCGCCTATTATCCGCTGCCCAATGTTGCCGGCAATTCAAACTATAACTATGCGAACTTCCAGCCGACGCCATCTACCACCGACGGCGCCGATCTGCGCATCGATCGCACCATTAACGCCAAGCAGTCTGTCTACGCGCGTTTTAGCCGCAAGAACATCAGTTCTGCTTACGCCAATCCATTTCTTCCCGATGACGAGGACTCGGTTCACAACCGCAGCCTGCTGGTGTCCTACACCAACTCGCTTACTTCAAAGATGGTGAACGAATTTCGCTTTGGCTTTACCAATGTCACCACTGGTATCGATTTCCCCATCGAGGGCGCGAATGCGCTCACCGGGCTCGACCTCGCCGGCGTCGACATCAGTCAGCATCCACTTACGCATGCTTTCCCGACGTTTAATTTCAACGCCGGCACCGGCTTTACTTCCATCGGCCGTGACAAGGCTGGAGTCACACAATCCCACACCATGCAGTTTACCGATAACCTGACTTATGTGTTGGGCAAGCATACGCTCAAAGCCGGCATTGATGCGCGCCGCGTGCGTTATTTTGATCTGGAGAGCTTTGCTCCCGTGTTCGCTTCCGACGACTTCGGCGATTTCGTTTTTCAACCTACATTTTCGGGGGCGTACTGTTCCGGATCGAGCGGTGCGTGTTCTGCAAATTCGTTCGGAGACTTTCTTATCGGCGCTCCCACGACGCTTAACTTTGCCGTTTCTAGTCCTGATGTAGGCGGGACCGCGTGGCAGTATGGCTTCTTCGCGCAAGACGAATTTCAACTAAGCAGCCGTCTCACGTTGAGTTATGGTTTGCGCTGGCAGATTCTCCCCGGCTTCAGTGAAGACGGCGGGAATCTTGCTAACTTCGACCAGCGCAATAACTCCATCGTGGTTCCCAATGCGCTGCCTGCTTACTTGCAGAAAGAGAACATACAGGGCTCGAACCTTGCCTTCCGTCAATCGTTTAATTCTTGCGATTTAGGCAATGCGGCTTTGCCTTGCACTAACTATGTGACCGCGAGTCAGGACCATTTGCCGCAAGGATTGCGCAACACATACAAAGGCAACTTCCAGCCGCGGTTTTCGCTGGCCTATCGCCCATTCAATGACACCAAGACTGTGATCCGCGCGGGGTTTGGCATCTTTACCATGACCAATCTCGGCCCGCTGTCGTTTAATAACAGCGGCAATCCGACATCTAACCTGCACACGTACTCGAATACATTGAATGCAGCGGGAAATCCGTCGATTCAATTCCCCAATACCGCGCCTGCCACGGTTGGTGCGCAGTTTGGCGGCGGCGGTCTCGATCAAGGTGTCGATCCGAACTATCGCGACCCTCAATCGAACCAATGGAACCTCACCATCGAGCGTGCGCTTGGCCAGAACAGCACTCTGCGCGCCAGCTATGTTGGCATGCACACTTATCGTTTGAGCGTGACCGAAGACCTCAACCAGATCCCGGCCGGCACCACTCCCTATAACCAGGGCGCGACGGCGGGGGCTTTTGTAGACGCTCGGGCACCCTATCAAAATTGGTTCACGCTGTACTCCACGTTTAATGCGGGTAAGGCCAACTATCACGCGCTCGAACTTGAAGGCACGCACACCATGGCGCATGGCTTGTATGTCGACGCCAACTACACCTGGGCCAAGAACCTTGCTGATAACCAGGGCGACACGCCGACGGCTTTCGCTTCTGAAGTTAACTACGGCCTTCCGGTGGCCGATCGCTTTCACATCCCAAACAATTACGGCAATGAAGAAGGCACGCGCCGCAACCGTTTTCTACTGAGCGGGATTTATCAACTGCCTGTTGGTCAAGGCCGCACATTTCTCAACGGCGGTGGATGGAAAGACTCCATCTTTGGCGGCTGGGAAGTGAACACTGTCACTCTGCTTGAGACGGGCCCATGGCTCACGCCGAGCATCAGCCCCGGCGGTTGCCAAGTCGATGTCAATGCTGCGGGCAATTGCCCTTCGACAGTGAGCGGACAGCCGCAGACTTACGACCAGTCGAACACTAATGTATTTAATCGCGGCGCATTTCTGCGGCCTGACCAGTTATCGAGTGATTTCTCCAAAGGCCGGTCGCGCGGGCAGTACTTCAACGCGGCGGCATTCGCTCCCACTCCTGTAGGCTCGGGTCGATTTGGCGATGCGGGTGTGGGCATTCTGCAGGGTCCGGGCACTGAAGCAGTGAGCATGGGTCTGGCCAAGGTCTTCAAGATTACTGAAGGAACGAAGATGCGGTTTGAGTCCACCTTCACAAACGTGCTCAACCACACGAACTTCGCGCCGCCGGCCACGCAGTGGGATTCGCAATCCACATTCGGCGTGCTGAGCGCTCCTCAAACCGCTGAGAATGCCGGAAATCGAACCGGTCAGCTTGCGCTGCGCTTCGACTTTTAGTTAGTTCAAGTCCATCACTGTTTTACTTCTGGCTCGCCGGTCTTCCCGGCGGGCCTTTTCTTTTTTTGTAGCTGGATTAACTTATCGGACGACCATATTCCTGGTGGCCTAATGCCAGTGCCCAACCTTTCGTATTAGCATGGACGATGCTGTTCACCACGCTGGTCTTGGGTGGTGAAAGTCGTTCAAGTTCACTCGAAGCTCCTGGTAATTTTGGGAGACGAATGGAGAGAGATGGTTAGTCGCAGAGAGTTTCTCGACACACTTGCCGTGGGAGCCGCGGGCCTGGCAATTACGAATTCCGCCAAGAGCTACGGCCAGATCATGGGCTCTAACGAACGGCTCAACTTCGCGGTCATCGGTCTCAACAGCCGCGCCTATGCGCATCTCTCCGCGCTCAAAGCTAATAAGGAAGCAGCGCGCATATCTCATGTCTGCGATGTGGAGAGCAACATTCTCGCGAAGTTTGCTGGGAACGTGCAGAAGGAACTTGGTTACGCGCCCGCGACCGATAAGGACTTTCGCAGGATTCTCGAGTTGAAAGAAATTGACGCAATCACCATTGCTACGCCCGATCATTGGCATGCGCCGATGGCGATCTACGGCCTCGAAGCCGGCAAGCATGTCTATGTTGAGAAGCCATGTAGTCACAACCCTGCTGAGGGTGCATTGTTAGTGCGCGCACAGCAGAAGTATGGCAAGCTCGTGCAAATGGGAACGCAGCAGCGCTCGTCGCCGCACACCATCGAGGTGGTCGATAAGATTCACAATGGTCTTATCGGCCGCGCCTATTATGCCAAGGCCTGGTACAACAATACCCGCAAATCCATTGGCTACGGCAAGGATGCACCCGTTCCTCCGCAGCTTGATTGGGACCTATGGCAAGGGCCCGCGCCGCGTCAGCCTTACAAAGATAATGTGCAGCCCTATAACTGGCATTGGTTCCGTATTTGGGGCACGGGTGAAACGCTCAACAACGGCACGCATGAGGTGGATGTTTGCCGCTGGGCGCTGGGCGTCGATTATCCCAAGCAGGTGACAGCAGCCGGCGGCCGTTACGCCTACAAAGACGATTGGCAGTTCTATGACACGCTCAACACTGCCTTTGATTATGAAGACAAACAGATCGCGTGGGAAAGCACCTGCTGTAACGGAATGCGCTACTTCAATCGTGGTCGTGGTTCGCTGATCGAAGGAACGAACGGCACCGTGATGGTCGATCGCGATGGATATGAAGTCTATGACCTCGGCGGCAAAAAGATCAGTGAGTTCAAGGTCGGAGCGCAGACTTCGACGGCCGACTTAGTTGGTGCGGACTCCATGACCGACGCGCACTTTGCGAATTTTATCGCCGGCATTCGCAAGGGTGAAAAGCTGAATGCGCCGGTGTCGATTGGCAATGTTGCAGTGACCATGCTGCAGCTTTCGAACATAGCCTGGGAAGTAGGTCGTGAACTCAACCTCGATCCCGCAGACGGAAAGATCAAGAGCGATGCGCAGGCCATGTCTATGTGGGGCCGTGAGTACGAAAAGGGTTGGGAACCCAGAATATGAAAGACGTTTTCTCTCGCCGTAATTTCGTTCGTTCAAGTGCACTGGCTGCAGCGGCCTGCGTTTTGCCTGGCGCCAATGCTGCGCAGGCTCAACTCACTCAGGCTGGCGGCGCAACCTCTCCTATACTCTTAGGACTGGCCAGCTACAGCTTTCGCAACTTTACTCGCGCACAGATGATCGGGTATATGAAGCAGCTCCGTCTGACTGGACTGAATGCCAAGGACGTGAGGGACCACTTGCCAATGGCACCGGATGAGGAAGCCAAGGCGGTCGCTGACTATACTGCGGCGGGCATCCAGCTTCATGCGGCTGGAGCTATCTATTTTTCCAAAGATGAAGACGACGACATTCGCAGCAAGTTTGAGTATTCGAAGCGTGCAGGCATTGGCGTCATCGTAGCCGGCGATCCCGCGCCCGCTACGCTGCCGCGTGTCGAGAAGTTTGTAAAGCAGTACGACATTCGTGTTGCGATTCATAATCACGGTCCTGAAGACAAGATCTTTCCATCGCCTCTCGACGTGCTCAAGGCGGTCAACGGCATGGATCCGCGCATGGGTTGTTGCATCGATGTTGGACACTGTGTGCGCGCCGGCACCGATGTCATCGAGGCCATCCACGCCGCGGGCCCGCGCCTCTTCAATGTGCACATGAAGGATCTGACCAGCTTCACCGACAAGGAGAGCCAGGTCGCGGTGGGCGATGGCAAGATGCCGATCCGCGGGATCTTCGAAGCGCTGATCAAGATCAAGTATCCGGGCTGGGTCGACCTGGAATACGAAGTCCATGGCGACGATCCGATGCCTGGCGTTACTTCCAGCTTTGCTTACATGCGCGGCGTGCTGGCGGGGATGGGCTTCGCGACGTAGGGCGTTGCGAGGCCCCCAACTCGATTTTGGTTTGTTGCGGACTATTCCTGTCGACGCTCGAGGGGAAAGCGGTCGCGTACTTCGTAACGAGAGCCGGTGTGACAAGCGCCGAAAGTTGGCGCACGGATTCGATCGCCAGCGGAATCCCAATAAACAGGCGCATCGTGCCGCGCTTCCTACTTCCCGGCCAATTGCTCAAGCAGCGTATCGAAGTCTTCTAGCCGCGCATATTCAATGATGACCTTGCCTCGGCCGTTGTGGTCCTCAATCGTGACCTTCAACCCCAGCGCTCGCTGCAGTTGGTCTTTGACTTCACGGACATTCGGATCGACTGGAGACTCGGGCTTGGGCTCCTTCTTGTTTCGTTCCGGATGCAGGAGGCCTTGGACATAGGTCTCCGTTTGGCGAACAGAAAGCGAAAGTGCAGCCACCCTCTGCGCAGCCTTTTCCATCTCCTCTGCGTGCTCGAAAGCCAGCAGGGCCCGGGCATGTCCGAAACTTAACTCGCCCGACTCCACGCGGGTCTGTACCGTCGCCGGCAAGCGCAGCAGACGGAGAAAATTCGATACACTGGCGCGGTCCTTGCCTGTGCGAACCGCCATCTGCTCCTGGGTCATGTGAAACTCGCGAGACAGTCGCTCGAAGGCGCGGGCCTGCTCCATCGGATTGAGATCGGCCCGCTGCAGGTTTTCGACGATCGTGATTTCCATCGCCTGCTCGTCTGAGACCTGACGCAGTATCGCGGGAATGGTGGCCTTGCCGGCAATCTCCGACGCGCGCCAACGCCGCTCGCCCGCAATGAGCTGAAAACGTCCGTTCGCCAATGGCCGGACCAGGATCGGCTGCACCACTCCATTGGCCGAGATCGAAGCCGCCAACTCCTTCAACTGCTCGCTATCGACTTGAGTGCGGGTTTGAAAGGGGTTGCGATCGATCTGGGCCAGCGGAATCTCGCGCGGCTTGCCTCCTTCGTTCTCGGGGGCTGAAACTGGGGTCGCAGGAGCTTGAACGCGCGGCAACAGGGAGTCCAATCCCTTGCCCAAGGCGCGTCGTTTGGTATCGGCAGCAGCAACGGTCATAATACAAATCCTTTAAATTCAATGATTAACTGGAAGGAAATCTTCATTTCGCATGCGAAACCAAGGTTGGTTCAGGAATAAGGCCAGAAGCGGACCGGCTTGGTGGGTATCGTTCCCTTTTGAAGCGGCGCCCCATTTCGCGCTATTTTACGGGGCGGCTTCATATTGTTCCGTCCCATGAATTCAGCAGCCAATTCAAAATAGGCCTCGCTTCCTCGCGAGCGGAGGTCATAAAGTGCGACAGGCTTTCCGTGGCTCGGCGCTTCGGCAAGACGAACATTCCGGGGAATCACCGTGCGATAAAGACGTTCGCGGAAATACTCACGCAACGTTTCGGTGACCTGTTGGGCGAGGTTAGTTCGGTCGTCATACATCGTGAGCAGGACACCTTCGATCGTCACTTCCGGATTGAAGGAACCGCGCACGCGTTCCAGGGTCGAAATCAGCTCCGAAATGCCTTCCAGGGCGAAATACTCAGCCTGCATTGTCACGATGAGTGTGTCAGCGGCGGAAAGCACATTCAAGGTGAGCAGGTCGAGCGCGGGGGGGCAATCGAGAATGATCACTTCATAAGAGTCGCGGACGGGGGCAAGGGCGCGCCGCAGCCTGAGGGCGCGATCGTCTGCGGTAGCCAACTCGATGTTGGCGCCCGTTAGATTCTTGGAGCCGGGGAGGAGCGAGAGGTTGTCGACAATTGTAGGAAGAATGACCTGATCCGCGGGGGAATCGCCCATCAAGACGTCATAGATGGAATGGCGGGCGTCGTCGCGTTGAAAACCCATGCCGGATGAGGCATTTGCCTGGGGGTCGCAGTCGACCAGAAGGACCTTGATGCCTTCAATTGCGAGGGACGCACTGAGATTGATGGCGGTTGTGGTTTTACCCACTCCCCCTTTTTGGTTAACGACCCCAACAATTTTGCCCATGGAGTTTAAGGGTATAGCTCTCAACAGGTTTGGGGAAGGTGGGGTTGCTGTGGAGAACTCGGAAGGGCTGTGGAAAGTGGATTGAACCGAGAGGGATGAGTTGGGTACAACTGCTTTGTATGGCGGGGATTACGGGGCGGTGGTTGGTCAGGAACGGGAGTGCGAAGACTCTCAAAACCGGTGGAAAAACAATGACAAAACACGCGATTTCGAGCGAATTTCGTGTGTTTTTGAGGGATTTGTTCCACGTGGAACTATGGGGTTGAGATATTGGGCTAACCATTGTTCCACGTGGAACATCCGACGCTTTCTCTAGGTTTGCGCGACTCGCCGGCCGATTTGGAGCAGGCGGGACTCACCGGCGGCCAAGGGTTTTGACGCCTGCCATTTAATCGTGGCGCCAGCGGCGACCTCCAGATCAGCCACGTCTGCCTCGGTTGTCATGAGCATCAAGAATCCTAAAGGCCCTATCAGGCGGACAGCGGCGGGGACCGCTTCGCGCATTTTCTCGACGGCTCGCAACGTAACTGCGCCAAACGTTCCTTGCAATGACTCACCCCGCCCGTGGAAGACGACGGTTTGGATTTCGAGAGTGCGGACAGCCTCATGGAGGAAAGCTGCCTTTTTACCGTTAGATTCGGCCAAGGTGACAGCAATATCGGGGCGGCAAAGGGCGATCGGAATTCCTGGGAATCCTGCACCCGAGCCGAAATCGAGCAGGGTTTGAACGCCCGGTGGGACTGCGCATGCCGTAGCGATGGATTCGACGAAATGGCGGCGAAGAATCCCGTCCGCATCCCGGATGCCGGTCAGGTTGGTTCGGGCATTCCATCGCATAAGCAAATCGAAATAAAGCCCGAACTTGCGAAGTGTCTCCTCATCCAACTGCGGCAAGCCGGCTTGCTCGAGATAGGAGTTCAACCGCGGTCCGAGTTCGGGATTCAGCACCGAGTTGCTACCCAAAAGGTCACTCATGCTCAGGCGACCGACTCTTGAATGTGCCGAGGCTGCCAAGCCGCAACGGATTCAACGAATTTCTGAAAGATGGCTCGTGAAAACGCGCTGGTCGTATAGGTGCGCTCGGGGTGCCACTGAACCCCCACAACAAAATGATCTTCGGAAGCCAACTCGACGCCTTCAATCACTCCATCTTTAGGTGAGATCGCACTCACAGTGAGGTTATCTCCAACGTGGCGGATCGCTTGATGATGACTCGAGTTAACGAGCACTTCACCTGGCTGGACCAAGCCCGCGAGACACGTACCGGGGGCGATCGTGATGGCGTGGGCTTCATTGTTCTGCCGCCCCGGTGCGTGGTTTACTTCGGTCTTTCCGTCTTGCGCCAGATCCTGAATCAGCGACCCGTTGAGCCACACATTCAGTGTCTGCACGCCGTAGCAGATACCAAGAATTGGCTTGTGGAGGTTGAAGGCGTCCTGCAGGAGCAGTTCATCCACGGCGACACGGGCAGGATCGGCGTCTCCGCAGGCTGGAATGCGACTTTCGCCATATCTTTCAGGATCCATATCGAAACCGCTGCCGGGGAGCAGAACTCCCTGGACACCCATCAGCAGCCGTGCGATACGGTCTTGTCGCTCGTGCAGGGGGACAATCGTGGCTAGCGCCCCTGCCGATTGCAGAGCGGAGATGTACTGCGGAAGAGAACGCTGGTTATAAGCGGTATCGCTGCTGGTGGGCTCGGGGATTGCAATGTGCACAGTCATAAGACAAACAGTCTATCTATAGTTGCTGTCTTCGGTATAGGGCTTGAGAGACACTTGTTGCGACTCAGGCGCTACGCCCGTCATTTCGATTCTCGCGCTGGCGAAAGAATCGGGCTTTCTCATACGCTCAATGGCGATGCGAAGGCGATTGGTTAACTCCTCGGTCTGGCGCGGAGTCAGGCCCTCAGTCGAAATTGGTTCACCCACCTCAATCGTCAACTCGCTGGGGTAGAAATGCCGGGTGTGAATGGGCAAGAGGTCATAAACGCCGCTCAACGCAATCGGGACCACGGGGACTTGAGCGCGAATGGCGAGAAAGGCAGCGCCCGAAAGAAACGCCCCCGTCTCGCCATCGGGGGTACGAGCACCCTCAGGGAAGACAAACAGGGGCATGCCGGCGCGCAAAGCCTTGACTCCGGCACCCAGGCTGGAGAGCGTGGCCCGCGGATTTTCGGTATTGATGGGGATCTGACCTGATCGGTTTAAGTACCATCCTATGAATGGGATAGACCATAATTCCGTCTTTGCCAGGATGCGAAATTGGAACGGCAAGGTGGAGAAGATGACGGGCGTATCCATATAAGAGGTGTGGTTAGAGGCATAGACGGCGACCGAGTGCTTGAAGAGGTTGTCGATGCCGCGCACCTTGAGTCTCGATCCGGAACAGAGGATACACACCCGCGCCCAGATTTGCGCGATACGCTGCTGTGCGCGCCCCGTCGAATCGAAGACCGACACCAGGAGAGAGATGGAGCCAAAAACCGCTGTGGCCAGAAAGAAGAGCGGTGCTTGAACCAAGTTGGTGCGCCATCGATGCAGTCGAGGCAGAGGGTTGGGGCGAGGGCTCATAGGTTTGCGCCCGCATGGACTGCAGTTTTAGTCAAAAGCAAGCTGCGGGCATCGCCAACTAAATAGACGGAGCCGGATACGATGATCAAGCCTGGAGCGCGTTCGGCGGCGAGTTCGAGCGCTTCAGTGACTGAGTTGGCCGTGAGAGTGGGCGTTCCGGTGGCTGCGGCGGCCCTCTCAAGCTCTTCCATGGAGGCGGCGCGGGCGCTGCGGATGGGCGCGAGGATCACCAGTCCAAATAAAGGAAAGAGGATCTGCGCCATCTCAGCCACAGGTTTATCGCGGAGACAACTGAAGACCAATGTGAGCGGCGGCGCATCGTCCCTAACAATCTCGCGCAGACCGGCGCGCAACGCCCAGGCTCCGGCGGGATTGTGGGCAACATCCAGGATCCATTCGCGATCGTTGGCCTGGATGCGCTCGAGGCGTCCGGGCCAGCGGGTGTGCCGGATGCCCGCAGCAATGGAAGCGGCGGACACGGGAAACCCATGCTTCTGGGCCAGTTCGACGGCAGACGCAACGGCAAGGGCCACGTTGCGGTGCTGATGGGCGCCGCGCAGGGGAGAAGCCACTTCGATGATCTGGCCTAAAACCTCAATAGGATAAGCGCCACTCTCAGGGATCGTGGCGGTGGACGGCATGTACGGTGCGGCGCTGACACCGCGAACGCCAAGCTCAACAGCCACCTCACCGAGTACACGATTGGCGTCAGGATGTTGCGGCAAAGTAATCAGCGTACCACTGGGCCGCAGGATTCCCGCCTTCTCACGGGCGATCTCGGTGATGGTCGAACCCAGCCATTCCATGTGGTCGAGGGAGATGTCGGTCACGATCGACAGCAGCGGGTCAACGATGTTGGTGGCATCGAGGCGTCCGCCCATGCCGACCTCAAGGACCGCAAAATCGACGTTTTCACGGCTGAAATGGACAAAGGCGAGCGCGGTCAGGAATTCGAAAAAGCTGGGCTGCTGGGGCAGTTTTCCTTCGTCGACCAACCTGCGAGCTTGATTCTGAACAGCGAAAAAGGCTTGTGCGAAATCCTTGTCGGAAATCTCCGCATCATTGACACGAATGCGCTCATTCACACGTTCGAGATGGGGCGAGGTGTAGAGGCCAACGCGCAGGCCTGATTCTTTCAAGATAGAAGCGAGGGTAGCAGCGGTCGAACCTTTGCCGTTTGTTCCCCCTATCAGGACAGGCGGAAAGCTGCGCTGGGGATTTCCGAGCGCCTCGAGCAAGACGCGAATCTCGTCCAATGAGAACTTGCGCCGGCTGTGGCCCGGCTTCACGAAAAGCTCGGGCACCATGGCGTTTAGTTGATCGATAGCTGCGGCGTAAGACATGGAAGTTTCAGTATAGAAGAGCGAGGAACGGGGATGGGAAACTCCGGACATAGCCTTGGACAATCGCATTTGGACTTACGAAAGAATTACGAGCGTACTGGCCCATTGCGATGAATCCTGATGTCGACTCAAGGTGTAATTGGCACCGGTCACGATCCCTCGGAATCGCTTTTTGAGATCAGCTCTCGAACTGCCTGGTTGTCTTTGGGCCATGTGAAGATGAAGGTGCTGCCCTGCCCAACTGCGGACTCCAAATGGATTTCCCCGCCTGCGACCTCGACGTGCTTGCGTACCATGGCCAGCCCCATACCGCTGCCTTCCACCCTGTCCTTCGACTTGAGGGTCTGAAACATCCTGAAAATCTGTTCATGAAATTGGGCCGGAATGCCGGGGCCGTCGTCCCTGACGCTGAATCGATAGTGGCTGCCGGAATCCTCGACCGCGACTTCGATACGGCCCGTCGGCTTGTCATGATGCTTGATGGCATTGGAGATGAGGTTGAGCAGAACCTGCTGCAAGGGCATTCGGACAACCTGGATGTTGTCCAGCGACGAACCCACCTCAATGCAGAAGCCATTCGGGGGCGCCAACAGTTCCAGAACGTTCTCCATCAGCCTGGATCCAGAGATTAGCTCGCCACTTTTGGCATTGGTGGTTCGTCCAATGCGGGAATACTCCAGCAGGTCGTCAAGCAGCTTCTCCATGCGCTGGACACGGGAGCGCAGCAAGGCTAAGTTCACCCTGGCTTCTGGAGTCAGGAGCTTCTCCAAATCCTCTTCCAGCCAAACGGAGGCATTTTGGATCACCCGCAGCGGCGCCTTGAGATCATGGGCCACCGCGTAGGCAAAGGCTTCCAACTCCCGGTTGGCGGCTTCCAGCGCCTTGGTATGGCAAAGCAAATCATGCTCCGCCTTTTTACGCTCGCCGATGTCGCGCATGACCTTGGCCGCCCCGATTACATTGCCCGCCGAGTCCCGCACCGGGCCAATGGACACGGAGACATAGATGGGATTGCCGTTCTTGGACATTCGCACCGTTTCAAGATGCTTTACTTCCTTCCCCTGGCGCAGAAGCTCAATGATCGACTTCTCTTCCTCCAGCCGATCCGCTGGAATGATGATGCCGATGTGCTGTCCGATCGCCTCAGCAGCCGTAAATCCGCACAACCGTTCCGCGCTGTAATTCCAGGACGTGATGACGCCGTCCAACGTCTTGCTGATGATGGCGTCGTCGGAGAAAGCGACAACAGATGCCAGCAGCGCGACCTTGGCCTCGGCGAGCTTGCGCGTAGTAATGTCGCGAGCGACCTTGGATGCGCCCACAATGCACCCCGCGGCATCGTGAATAGGAGACACGGTGAGAGATACGGCAATCTCCTGGCCGTCTTTGTGGAGGCGCACCGTCTCGAAATGCTCCACCTTGTTGCCCGCGACTAACTGGGCCACAATGAATTCCTCGTCCGTACGCAGGTCATGGGGAATGAGCAGATCGATATGGCGGCCGACGACTTCCTCTTTGGAATAGCCAAAGATGCGTTCGGCACCGCGATTCCAGCTCAGGATGGTTCCATCCAGCCGCTTGGCGATGATGGCGTCGTCGGAAGAATCGACGATGGAGGCGAGCAACTCAACGTTCTCGCACCTCCTAAGGAGCGCGGCAGCATTGCCGTCCTGATGAGATAGTGGCACTTGGGTCTCTCCCACCTTTCGAACTGAGCGATGTTACTGCGGTTTGAAATGTAAGGAGCAAATCGTCGGGAGTTTCTTTAAGAGGATTCCGCTTTTGGAACAGGCGCTTCGAACAGTCCGTTGCCCAAAGAGCCAAAAATCCTGATACCGAAGCCCGCGAGGTAATGATGCGGACTCATATTCAGGATGTTCGATCGAAATTTGACTATTGACGCAGGAGCAATTGCAGGGCTTCACGCGCACTCTGGAGGCATTGGCGGGCCTCCTCTTCCGATAAAAGGCCGTGGTGGACAGCTTTTTTCCCGGTGTCATTGACCTGGTTGGCGACGCGGGGAAAGTCGGCGTCAAAGCCGGTGAGTTGGAGATTGTTGTTTACCTCGTGAAGCAGGTTTCCCAGGGTCGCGGTGCTGCGATAACGGGTCCGGACCAGCTTGGCCAGCGACGGAGGAAGCTTTTGCTTGATGGCTTCTTCGAGGACGGAACGGCACATTACGGCGCAGGCCGAATAGAGCCCGAAGAAATAGCAGCGGGTGGCCTCGTCGAGGTAGCGATCGGCATCCTCAGAACAAGGAACCGAGACGACGCATTCGCGGAGATGAGTAGCACGCAGGACAGCGGGCTCGATCATTTCGAGAAGTTCCATGGCAAAGGCGGCGCGGAGCAGGTCGTTCTCCTGGCTGTCGAGGGCGCGCTGGATTCCTTGCCAGGCTGGAGTCGGTGGAGCATCGCCGGCGTGCTGCAGGCGGGTGAGCGAGGTAAGGCGCTGGCGAGCGTGCTCAACGAACCCCTGATGCATTTCGCGTGCCAACTTATGCCAACCCGCAACAAATGCGACGGAATCTTCGTTATAGCGCTGCCACAACTCGTTATAGACGACCTCGGGCAGGACTTTGTGCAACTGCTGAAAGCGCCCCGTCCTGGCTAGCTCCGCGATTGCTTCGCAAAACTCGCGCCCGGGCGCATTCAAGGCCGTCATTTCCAGCAACTGGTCTTCGAGACGTCCGATCTCCATTGCCACGACGTGCCTCCGCATAAATCAAGTTTAGGCAACGATCGAGTATTTCCTTCCACAGTCTCTCGGCAAAGCGCACCCGCAGTTTTGGATTGGGAAGCTAAAAAGAATCAGGACGCAGTCGGGAAGCCGATGCGGATGTTCGCGACAAATAGGTCTATGTTTTCCCCAGTCTGCCGAGAGGTTGTGGATGCTGTGGAACAGCGGTCAACTGTGGAGGACGTGGGTCTAGCATCGCCAGTATCCATGCGGTCGAGGGCTATCTTTTCACAAAGCGAACGAGGAATTCACAGGGGTTTTAGAGGGCCTTGTGCAAGACGTGGGAAAGCTGGGGTGGGTGTGGGGAGTGGTGGGCGGCATTTCCAAAATTCCAGATTGGCACAGTCCCGATTTAGGAAAAAGGACGACGAGTCAAACCTATCGGTACAAGGTACTTGCGCTTGTTTTCCACTTTTCCGGGGTGAACTACGGGTACTACTGTCTTAATTAGTTCTTATTCCCGCTAATAACCCCCTCCGTCGCATCGCTCACTGGGAGATGTGCAGAGTTGGTCCGCGGCGGCCGGAAACAGCGAGATGGCGGGGTACGGCGTAGGGGCCGTAGAATCCAGACAAGCAGCATGTTTTCCACGCACGCTTTGGGCTCAAGGTGAATACAATCAGGAAGAACCGACAACAGCCATTTCCGCAAACCGGGAAGGTGTTGTAGAGTGTGGCCAACGCGAATTAAGCCGGATTTTGGGTTCTGGAGCAGCAAAGCGAGGGTAGGTCTATGTCGATCGTTGAAACGGAAGTCGAGCAACCGGCCGCGCAGGGGGCAGCGATGGAGATTACCGTAAGCCGCCAGGAATTGGTAAAGGAACTCACCGCGACACAGAGCGTGGTGGAGCGGAAGACGACCATTCCTATCCTCTCCAACTTTTTGATTGAGGCCGATGGCGACCGGCTGAGCATCACGGCGACAGACCTGGACCAGGCGATCCGGACCAGCGCCGCGGTGAAGGTGAAGAAGCCGGGGTCGTGCACGATACCGGCACGGAAGCTTTACGACTACATCAAGCTGCTGCCCGACGGCGATATTTCGATCAAGCTGCTCGACAACCACTGGGTGCAGATTCGTTCGGGGCGCTCGAACACGAAGATGGTGGGCATGGCGCGCGCCAACTACCCGCAAGTCCCGGAGTTTCCGACCGTCGCCGTGACCAGCATTCCGGCCGTGGCGCTGAAGACGCTGATCGCGCGCACGATTTTTGCGATTTCAAACGAGGAATCGCGTTACACGCTCAACGGAGCCCTGCTGGTGCTTAAGGCGGAGTCGCTGGCGATGGTGGCGACGGATGGGCATCGGCTGTCGTTCGTTGAAAAGCCGGGTGAGAATCTCGAAGGTATCAGCGGCGAAAAGCGAGTTTTGATTCCGCGTAAGGCGCTGTCGGAGTTGCAAAGCCTTTTGTCGAGCTCGGAGGCGGAAACCGTCGAATTTGCCGACGACGAGCACACGCTGTTTTTCCGGGTGGGCCACCGGACGCTGTCGACGCGGCGGTTGTCGGGGCAGTTCCCCAACTTTGAGGCCGTGATGCCGCGGGATAACACCAAGTTTGCAGTGGTGCGGTCGAGCGAGCTGTCGGCGGCGATTCAACGTGTGGCGCAGTTCGCCGATGAGCGGTCAGGTGCGATTCGCCTGCGGCTCGAGGGCAACGAACTCAAGATCAGCTCTAGTTCAACGGAGTCTGGTGAGAGTGAAGACACGATCGACACGCCTTATTCGGGTGACCCGATCGTGGTGGGGTTCAATTCCGGCTACATTATCGACTTCCTCAAGGCTCTCGGCAATGAGGGCGAAGTACGGCTGGAATTCAAAGATTCGCAGTCGGCCGGGCAGATGCGGCCGGAAGATCCAGATGCTGAATATCGCTCGCGGTATGTGTTGATGCCGATGCGAATCTGAAAAGGCAACCGAACCGTTCTTCTTCACTTAACGAACGAACGAACGGTTCGTGTGTTTGCCTGAGCTCAAAGGCTGGGCAACCGCCGGAGACGGCGGGAAATCTGACCGTCTTCGATTTTTGCATTCACTCTCAATTCGATTACATTAGTAAAATTGTGTGTATCGCGTATGCATCGTATCGCGTAGAACCGACATACATGATCGCGGGTGAGAGTGCGGGGGTCGCTGCTGCGCTTTCGTCGAAAACCCAGAGTGACTTTCACCGCATGGATATAGGTCGGCTGCAGTCCGTGCTCCAAAGCCGCGGCCAGATTCTGTCCGTCGATCCATCATCCGTTCAACGCAACGAAAAAATGAGCAGATTCAAGCCAACCTCCTAAATGTTGCGGACGTTTTGCGCGGCCGGAACAGGCACATTTACGGATGATTGGCCCCAACCAGCGTCGTTCTCCTGTTGCTTTCCCAACGGAAACGTGCGATTCTCCTGTTGGTATCCAAACAAACGTGAATCGAGACGAAGCGGCATGAAGAAGAAGGATGTACAGCAGGGAACGCTGACGCTGATGGTGCTTAAAACCCTCGATGTGCTGGGACCGCTGCACGGGTATGGCATTGCGAGACGCATTGAACAGATCAGCGGCGAGTTGCTGTCTGTCAATCAGGGGACTCTCTACCCGGTTCTGCTGCGGTTGGAGCAAGAGGGCGCCATCGCATCGGAGTGGGGCGAATCCGAAAACAATCGCCGCGCACGTTTTTATCGGTTGAAGCATGCGGGCGAAAAACTGCTGAAGGCGGAACGAAAAGAATGGGAGCAGACTGCGGCGATCATCGCGCGTTTCTTTGAAGTGAAGGCCGAGGACCTGTGATGAGAGCCCTGCGCCGATTTTTTGCGCGACTGCTGGGCGCCATGAACATCTTCCGCGGCGATGAAGACGAACGACTGCGAGAAGAGATGGAGTCGCACATTGCGGCGCAGGCGGAGGACAGCATTCGCTATGGCATGACTGCCGAGGAAGCCCATCGACGCGCGCGAATGAAGATGGGACCGATCGAAGCGGTTCGCGAAAGCTACCACGCCGAAAAGGGTTTGCCGTTCGTCGAGGTCGTCTTGCGGGACGTTCGTTATGCGTTCCGTGTGCTGCGCAAGTCTCCAGCGTTCACAGTGGTCGCGATCGTAACGCTGATGCTGGGAATCGGGGCGAATGTTGTGGTCTTCAGTGTGTTGAATGCAATTCTGCTGCACCCGCTGGAAGTAAGCGAGCCACAGCACCTTTACCAGGTTCGACACAAGGCGTGGATGACGGGAAGGCTGCTGACAACATCGTATCCCGCATTTGAAGATTTGAGGCGGCGCAATACCACATTCAGCGCGATGGCCGGGATCTATGGCTATTCGCACGCCAAGCTCAATTGGCACAACTTGGCGCTGAGCATCGCGGGCGATGAAGTCACGGGAGAATATTTCGATCTGTTGGGCGTGCAGCCGCAGGTGGGGCGGTTCTTCCATGCGGCCGATGAGCGTGGGCCAAATTCTGCGCCGTATGTGGTGCTGAGCGATGCACTGTGGCGAAGTGCCTTTCACGCTGATCCTGCAATTGTAGGCGCAGTCGTAGACCTGAACAAGCATCCGTTTACGGTGGTGGGCGTGACACAGGCGCGTTTCCACGGCACGGAGCAGTTTGTGTGGCCCGATTACTGGGTGCCTATGATGAACCAGGAGCAGATGGAGGGTTGGGACTCGCTGCATAATAGGACGTCTGTGAGCGTGACCGCGATTGGCCGGTTGAAACCGGGGGTAACGCCGCAGCAAGCGACCGACAACCTGAATGCGATCGTTTCGGAGTTGGCCAAGGAGTATCCGGACACCGACGAGGGTCAGCCATTGCGGTTGATTCATCCCGGACTGATTGGGGATGAAGGCGACGTGATTCGCGGATTTCTTTGGAGCGTAACGGCACTGGCGCTGCTGGTGCTGGCGGCTGCGTGTGCGAATCTATCGAGCTTGTTCGCGGCGCGCACGGCGGATCGCAGTCGCGAACTGGCACTGCGCGTGGCGCTGGGTTCGAGCCGAAGACGCATGGCCGGACAACTGCTCACTGAAGCAGGCCTGGTCTCAATCATGGGTGGAGTTGCAGGGCTGGGCGGCGCTTATCTGCTGCTGAGCGCGTTGAATCGCTGGCACCCGCTGGTTGAAAGTCATCTGGTCGCAAACATGGATGTGCGCGTATACCTGGCCGGGCTTGCTTTCACATTGGTGAGCGGCCTGTTGTTTGGACTGTTGCCGGCGCGACAGGCGATGCGGAGCAGTCCATTGCAAAGTCTGAAGAGCGCGCCGACTGACCAATTGCACGTCGGCCGATTTGCCATGCGCGATATTTTGCTGGGTGTGCAAATCGCCATCTGCACACTGCTGGTTACGTCATCCTTCATCGCAGTGCGCGGCATGGTGCGGGCGCTGCATGTTCCGCTGGGATTTAAGCCGCGCGGCGCAATGCTCGTTGGGATGGAACTCGGCGAGTCAGGCGACCTGATGCGCGAAAAACAGAAGTCAATCATCGACGCGGCGCTCAGCATTCCGGGCGTAGACGCGGTGGGCGCGGTGAACCGTACTCCGTTCACGGGTGGATTGCATGGGATTCCCATCTTCCGACCCGGCAATACCGATTTCAAACTCAACAACGCCGCACTCGCGCCCTATGTATTTCAGATGACGCCGGGATACCTTGAAGCCGCCAACACAAAACTACTGAGCGGACGGGATGTTTCATGGCAGGACGCTGCGAATACGCCTTATGTCGCGGTCGTGAACCAGACTTTCGCGCAAAAGATGTGGGGCGACACTCCGGCTATCGGGCAGCACTTCATCTTATCGGCGCACGTCACGGAAGTAGTCGGAGTGGTCGAAGACGGCAAGTATCATGACCTCGAAGAGTCACCGCAGCCCGTGGTGTACCAGCCTTTTGCGCAGAGCGATGGGGGCGAAGCGATCTTTGTGGTGCGATCGGATCGCGCGGCCAACGAGATGACGGCAGCGCTCGAACGTACACTGAGCGGCATTGCTCCGAATGTGCCGATCGGCGTCGAAAGCTGGGCCGATTCGCTGGATGGCGAGTTGTTGCCGGCGCGAGCTGCTACGGCGGCGTTAGGCGCGATGGGACTGCTGGCGGCGATGCTGGCCGTCACCGGCATCTTCGGCATGGCGGCCTATAGCGTGAGCAAGCGGATGAAGGAGCTGGGCATTCGCGTGGCCCTGGGGGCGCGCAAGGTGGATGTGATGAGCGCGGCGGTTGGGCGTCCCATCTTTTTGCTCGGCGTGGGATCGGTCGCCGGACTGTTGGCAGGAGTCTTCGCGGCGCGCCTGCTGGGGCAGATTGTGTACCAGGCCAATCCGCGCGATCCGCTGGTTGTGGGCGGCGCCGTGCTGACGATGGCGGTGCTGGGCGTTGCGGCCGCGGCGATTCCAGCCCGGCGTGCCTTGGCCGTCGATCCATCCAAACTCATGCGTGAGGAGTGAAGCGGGACGGAATACTCAACGAGCCGCAAAGTGCCTTCTTGAATTGAAGATTTCAGTCGAATCAGTTGACTTGCATGCCGCGCAATCTGAGGAATTCGCCCGCGGGAACGGGACGGCTAAAGAAGAAACCTTGTGCTTCGTCGCAGCCGGAGTTCATTAACATCGCCAGGTCTTCGACGGTTTCAATGCCCTCTGCAACGACGCGCAGATTGAGGCTTTGGCACATGGCGATGATGGCGGTGACGATGGCCGCTCCACCGGGATTGGTAGCAGTTTGCGACACAAACGATCGATCGATCTTGATCACATCGAGAGGAAGTACCTGGAGATAGCTCAGGCTTGAATAGCCGGTACCGAAGTCGTCGACGGCGATGTGCATCCCTCTTTCGCGAAGACTCTTGAGAGCGGGGGCACCAAAGTAGGCACGCTCCATGAGCGCGGTCTCGGTCATTTCAATATCCAGATATTCCGGGCTGAGACCGGTTTCCTCGAGGATTGCGGACAGGTTCTCTGAAAATCTCTCGCTGCGAAACTGGCGTGCCGAGACATTCACGGACATGGTTATGGGGGGTAGAGACATATCAGTCCAGGCCTTGGCTTGCGCGCAGGCTTCACGCAGAACCCACGCCCCGATGGGCAGAATCAAGCCCGAGTCTTCGGCCACCGGAATGAAAACCTCGGGCGCCACCGATCCGCGCGTGGGATGAGTCCAGCGCAGAAGCGCCTCTGCTCCGGTAATGGCTCCCGTCTTGACATTGACGATTGGCTGATAGACCAGCGTAAGCTCGTTGCGGTCGAGAGCGTGGCGCAGATCTTCCGTGAGGGACTGCGTTGCCACTGACCTGACATTCATCTCTGCCTTGAAGAATCTGAAGCCCTGACCTCCGTGCGCCTTGGCCTGGTACATGGCGGTGTCGGCATTCTTGATAAGAGTCTCGGCATCTAAGCCATCGTCGGGATAAACGCTGATGCCGATGCTTGCCGTGACATGCAACTCCTCGGTTCCGAGGTCATGAGGCTCCGCGATGGCTTTCAGTATTCTTTCGGCGGTAAGTGCGGCGTCGGCGGGATGCTGTATGTCCTGGAGCAGCATCACGAATTCGTCGCCTCCCTGGCGGCTGACGGTATCAGGAACGCGGACACGGCGCTGCAGTCGCCTGGTTACCGATTGAAGAACTTTGTCTCCGATTGGATGTCCGAGGGAGTCATTGATCTGCTTGAAGTTATCAAGATCCAGAAACAGCACGGCGACGATGCTTTTGCGGCGGGCAGCCTGGGCAATCGTTTGGCCAAGCCGGTCGTTGAGCAACAGCCGGTTGGGCAGGCCGGTAAGCGGGTCGTGTTCGGCAAGATGGGCAAGCTTCTCGGACCGCGCCCGCGCCACGCTAACGTCCCGAAAGACAAGGACCGATCCGGCCGGAGCTCCAGACCGATTGAGAATGGGGGCAAGGGAGTCTTCGATGACAGTCTGAATCCCGTCGCGACGGGTGAGTATGCAATTTGCCGGCAAGCGAGTAAGCCGGCTCTGCCCAGCTTCACTCTTAGCAGGATTGGGCGCGAGTTCGCCAGTGAGGGCATTTGTGATCCGAAAGGACTCGGCCAACGGCCTTCCGACCGCGTCCCTCAGTGACCAACCGGTCAACTTCTCCGCAACCGGATTGAGAAATGTGACGTTGCCGGCGAGGTCAGTGCAAATCACGGCGTCACCTATGCATTCGAGCGTGATCTGGGCGCGATTCGCTTCGTCGAACAATCTCTCTTCAAGGATCTTGCGGGCAACTGAACTACGGATCGCGCGCAGCAGTTCGTGCGGCTCAATCTGGCCCTTGATCAGATAGTCCTGGGCACCCGCTTCGATGGCTCGCAGCGCCATCAGTTCGCTTGCAGCGTCTGTCAACAGCACCAAGGAGGATTTCGGCGCCATTGCCTGTATCGGCCTCATGGCCTCGAGAATCGAATCTCCTGGAATACCATCCGTGTCGAGCAGAACCACGTCGACCGTTTGCAAGCCAAGGAGTGCCTCCCCCTGCTGAATACTCTCGGCGCGGGACAACTCAAAGGAGTAGAGACCCTGGTTGTTGAACATCGCGCCGATTGTTTCAGTTACCTCGGGGTCATTCTCAATCAAGAGAACATGCTTGCTCTTGCCCATCTTTATAGCCTTTGTCGTGCTTTTTATGCAGCGCCGTCCGACGGACGGGCACAACTATTCGCGCTACTCCATCAGGCCGGACAATAAACTAGAGATGACCAAAGGCAAGCATGTGCAACAGAAGGGACGAGGGCTCGGCTTCCTGCGAATCGTTCAGGAGATATGAGTTGCGGTAGCGCGAGCATGTACTATTTTGCGCGCTAGAACGGACCAAGTAGATAGATCAAAGCGGTAACGTCCGGACGCACCAAGGATGAAACACAATATACCTCAACGTCTCTGCGGGAGAAACTAGGTACAACCCTAGTACTCTGTGACGATTTAGTATGCCCGATTTGAAGCTGCTATCCCCAGGGTGTGTGATCTCGCTATGTCTCGATTGCGATATGTAGCGTTTCAGTGAGTTGCAGTGCCGATGTTGCAAGCCTTATTGCTCGCTCGGTGAACCCAGCCGAGTGCCGCAGTTTGATATCGTGAAAGATCTTTCGATGTGCTGAAGGAGGTGCGTACAGATTCTCAATCGGCGGGCCAGACGCGACCCGATGGGACCTGACGCCGGGTACCGGTTGCGCTACGTGCCGATGTGTACACATATTTGAAGATGCTAGTTGGCATGTCTTCGATTTAGCCAGGCCGCTAGGCGACGGTGTCTATACGCGCGCTCAAGTTGCTCTCGGCGGCCTGCAGGTTGGGGCCGCTGGCCTCGACTCCGGGTAAATTGGAAGCACTGGCAACATAAGCGCCGTCGGAGAAGGCCACTTCCCCACCGTAGGTTTTCTTCCCAACGGTGGTAGAGAACTCTACTTCGAGTAATTCGCTCGCTGCCGAGACGGAAAGCGGTGCGCTGCTGGAAACTCCAGAAATGCTGCCCATGGCATCCTCCTCCGTTTGCCGCCTGAGGTGGCGCAAACCACGCTGTATATCGGCACAACACGGAGAGAATTACAATCGCCCGCGGAAGTTTTCAGAGGAAATATGGGACGTTGTCTTTGCGGCTCGCTTGCCGGCGCAGATTTTGCCCGCACGACGACACTTGATCGAGAAAAAAAAGGGCAATCGCGGAATGCGAAATGCCCTCCTTTTTTGTTCTGGGGGAATGTGGTGTTAAATGCGAAAAGATTTAGCTGCGGCGTTACCGGCCCTGCGAAAGGCGGGTGGGCGCGAACATGGCCTCCCTGACGCCATCCTTATCGAGTTTGGAGGAGATCAGCGACCGGTATTGAATGGTTTTCAGGACATGGGTACCGCTTATTTCGTCGAAGTTGAGCTTGACGACCTTGGTGCCGGGATCGGGCTCGCCGGGGCCGACCACGCAACTAAAGCTCCTCGACCCATCCCTGCTCGAAACATAGATGAGGTTGGCGGAGACTCCTGTTTTCACAACCGAATAAGTGCCGGCGGGCCATGTCTGGTTGTGAACGGTGAAACTGAAGGGGACTTTAACGGTTTCTGCAGAGGCGGTGTTGATTGCCAATGCGGCTGCCGCCATAACGACCGGCGCCAGAATGAACTTGTGCAGAGTGGAGCGCATATGAGTGTACCTCCTGCCTAGGAAGCACATTAGCGATTTGCAAAAACAAAGTCGTCAAGTTCCCGTCTAGAAATCGTCAAGTTTATGCTGCGCTGAATTCACGCAACCGGCTGGCGCGCCCGGTGCAACTCGGTGCGAATTCCCTGCTCGCAGCTTGCGCGATCCACATCACCTAAATTCTTAGCGAGCTTCATCGCATGTTCCAGCAGTTCCGTCTCTTCGGCATGAGAGGCTCGCTGGTGAGCACGCCATGCGGCAGCCCTTAATGCATTGGCTGCACGCAGCCACTCGCACGCAGCCTCGTAGTGCATCGCCATTTCGCGCGCCACATCGGCCTCGCGCCCTCGGAATAGAGTACCGAGGCGTTCGGCAATGCGAACGTGGCGTCGCGACCGCCGGCTCGACGACTGCCTTTGGTACAACACTTCGCGATAAAGGCCGTGCGCAAACACGTAGAAAGCAGAGTGTGTGCCATCGGGCAGCTCATCACTGCCGGCGCGGTGAAGGAAGTACAAGCGCCGCGCCAGTTCATCGCATTTCTCTTCGGTCTCGGCCGTATCTGCGTCGAGTGCAGCGGCCACGGCCCACGCAGGAAAGGCAATGCTCATCAGGCTCGCAGCTTCAAGGATGCGCTGCTCGCCGGGAGCGAGACGTTCGATTTCAACCTCGATCATCTGGGCCAGCTCGGCGGGCACTTCTGACTCTATCTCGGGGAAGGTTTCAAGCTGGCGCCACTCGGCACCCTGGCCGTCGCGGACAAGGACATGTTGCGCGATAAGATGCTCGAGAATGGCGATCACAAACAGTGGATTGCCCTCGGAATGGCGATACACGAATCCATCAAGACCGCTGGGCAGAGCGTCTTGTTCGAGGTGCCTGCTGAGCAGTTGATTTACCGCGATCTTGCCGAGCGGCGCTAAGGCGATCTCGATACCAAGGCGACGCATGAGCAGGTCCTGCTTCAGGCTCTTGAGCGCTCGATTGGCTGCGCCTTCATGATGCCGGCAAGTCGCGACGATCATCAGCTTCGCGGGAGCACGCCGCCGCGCCAACGCAGAAATCAACTCGAGGGTGCAGTCATCGGCCCAATGCACATCTTCAAAAACGAGCAGCAAGGGCTTGTCCTGCGCCAGTTCCTCAAGCGCGCCACATAAATCGGCCGCCGTCCGCTGCGCCGCGGGCTGACCATCGTTGGCGGACGGCTCAGAATCGCGACCCAGCGCCGGCAACCATAGCGGGGCGATTTTAGCGAGAACCTGGCATGCCCTCTTGCCGTCGGCCGAAGCACAGAGTTGGCCCAGGGCTTCGGTCACGGGATAATAGGATTCCTTGGCGCCCAGGCCTTCGACGCACTGTCCGGCGGCGATGGTGGCGGAGCTTCGCGCCTTTGCGCAGAATGCTTCAATAAGGGCGGTTTTTCCGATTCCCGCCTCACCGGAGACAAACACGATTTGGCGCTGTCCGGCGGCGGCTAGATCGGAATGCTTTGTCAGGCGATCCAACTCGTCATCGCGATCGACGATCGGGTCGACATTGGCCGGCGGGGTTGCCATCGGACGAGGAACATCGCGAGCGGAGTCTGCGGCTTGATCTGTCACCGGCGCCACAAAACAGTAGCCGCGTTTGGGCAGCGTCTGAATAAATCGCGGCTTGCCGGCGTCGTCGCCCAGGACTTTGCGCAGCTCGAGCATGTAGGTTCGCAGCACCTGCGGCTGCACATAGGTCTCCGGCCACAGGGCGTCGAGTAGCTCATCGTGAGTGATCAGGCGGCCAGGGTTATCGACCAGGTAGCGCAGCACCGCGAACGGCTTGGGAGGCAGCGCGATCTGCACGCCGTCCCGCCAGAGGCATTCATTGGATTTATCCAGCCCGAAACAATCAAACTGCTTCATCCGTACGAATCCTCCAGCAATTTTGAGTTCTCGCTCCTTGAAGCAATCAGCGTTCCAAGCGTTCAGACTGCATGGCTGGCGGCATGTGCAACGTTTCGTGAGAGTTAGCACCGGGCATAACGAAAGAGCCGTATGACCGTGTGTCCATTTCCGCACAGGTGCGCCCTGATGCGAACGCGTTGCCGGCCGTAACCAGACTCGCTCCGCATAGCATCATACGGGCGAGCGCCCCGCATCGTTCCCAAAACCAACAGGACGCAGCCGAGTTTGCACACCTGCATTAGACCGTCGAACATGAGACGCGGAAGCGGGAGTTTCGTTAAAGCACATCTAAAAATGTCGTCCGAATGTCGGGCGCGAAGCGGGCATTGCCGTCGGATCTCACGCGTCGGGGTGGCGCTTTCTGAGGACCCAAGTTGTCATGCAGCGGTAGTCCTGCACGATCGTGGTCTTCAATGGATCGACCAGGATCGCGTCCAGCTCGTCGGTCAGGTCGAGCAGCATCTCTTCGTCGACAAGGAACCATTCGGACCCGTCTCCGACGACAAAGATATGGCCGCGGACCGGCTGGAAATCCATGCCAATTCTCGAACCAAGTCGGCAAAACAGCATTCCGCCGGGAGCCAGCACCCGCCACAGCTCACCGATCATGGCGCGGAAATGCTCGTCGCCGCGGGCGAAGTGCAGCACAGAATTGCAAATCACAACGTCGGCAACGCAATCGCCAAACGGCATACGCTCGATCGGCCCAACCTTGAAGTTTTCGTCCGGCAATCCTGTACCCAGCGAGGCAGATAGCCGCCGCACATGCTCGACACCTTCCGCATTTGCATCGAGGGCAAAGACCTGGCAACCCTCCCGAAGCAGGTGGACGAGGTTGCGCCCATAGCCGCACCCGGCGTCGAGCACGCGCATGGGCGGGACGATGTTGCCGCGCAAGATCTGATCGAAGACGTAGATATCGATTTGTCCAAACTGTTCCTGAACGCTCAGCATGCCTCGATTATCGTCTGGCGGATCGACATCCCGACCTGCCAGACGCTACCAATTCAGCGTGACAGTCGTGGTCTTCCATCCGTCGCCAACCGGAAAGTGAACGGTCATCACGGAAGATTCATGAGCGATGCCCGCTCTTGACAGCCAGGCGCCTTCGATGGTGAGTTTCGGGCTTGGTCCATTAAGCACCAGGGGAACAGTGGCGTCCCTGCCGGCGAGGCCTTCGAGCACGAGGGTCAGCTTGCGAGGACCGTATTCCTGGCTGAGAATGCGAGTGGATTGAGTGCGGTCTCCAGGGACGGGCGGGCGGAAGAAGGCGCCAACCTCGACGGCGGGCTTGGGGATGACGACTTTGCCGGCGGATGACTGCTTAGCGCCGGGTAACGTGCTGAGCAGCTTGATCTTTGTAGGGTCCGGACCGGCGATCGACACGGTGACTTGACCCGCTGCCTGCGCAAACAGCAGATCCACGGTCTCCGTACCGATGCTGATATGCCTGACCTCGGCGTGATCCCAATCCGCCGGGAGTTGCGGATTGACGGTGATTGTCTTGGACTGGGCGTCAACTTCGATCCCGAAAAGTCCACGCAAAGTGGGCGTGACGACCATAGCCGACGACCACAATTGGTGGCTTGTGCTGCGGCCAAAAGGAACGAAAAAGTCGCCGGAAAGCAGTTCCGTATCCGCGCCAAGATCTTGAGCACGTGTGAGATAGGCGTTTTCCATAAGCATCTGGTAGCCAGGCAGTGGTTGACCGCCGCGATACTCGGCCAACGCTGCCCAGCCGGTAAACAGCGGCCAGACCGAACCCTGGTGATAGCTCATGCCGTCGTAGATTTTCTCGTCGTTGGCCACGTCGCGCAGCCCCCAATCGGAATTGAGTGTGTGGCCGGCAAATTGGCGCAGGCACTCGGCGGAGTGTGCCAGGCCAGTGAGCCCGCCCTCAATGTCTTGAGAACTCCACCACGCCAGCGCCGGATAGACCGTCAAAGTGCGGTCGAGCGAGCCGTCGGCGTTGCGGCTAAACGCGTAACACGGCTTCCGCGGGTCGTAGAACTGGGATTCGATGGTTTTGGCAACCTGGTCGGCGCGCTTCTGGGCAGCGGCAAACTTGGTCTTGTCGCCCAGCAGCGATTCGACCTGCGACATCGCGCCAGACGCCTGCTGATCGAGCAGGGCCAAATAGATTTCCTGGTGAGGCATGCCACTCGGCCAGCTCTCAACCCAGCCCGTGCCCTGGGTGTTGTCGTAGATGCCGTTTCCGCCCTTTTCGGGGCCCGGTGCGTGGCTGGTCTCGAAATCCCATGCTTTTTCAATAGCTTGGCGGTATGCGGTCAAAAAGCCCACATCGCCGCTCGACCGCACATAATCCGCTACCGCCAGCAGAAACAGCGGCGTCGCATCGGCTGCCGCATACATATAAGGAAAGGCCTTCCAGTCGATGGCCGCCGCCGTCTGCGAATATTCGTGCATGATTTTGCCGTCGTCCCGCTGACGATGGATCAGGAATTCCAGCTCCGATTTGGACAACGAAAAATCGCCGTACCCGTTGACTGCATAAAGGGTATAGAGCGCGTCGCGACCAAAAAACCATCCAAAACCGGGCCGCGCCGAGTCGCCGGAAGCATAATATCCGGCCACCAGCGCCGTCTCATCGGTGCCCTGCACCCTGGTACGAAGCTGTTCGATCGATATCACACCCCACCGGAAGGCTTCGTCCAGCTCCTTATTAGGTGTGTCGATTGAGACCGATCCGGCCAGCAGGCTCTCGAACTTCCCGGCGTGGGAACGATAAGTGGCTGTAAGTCCGCCGTTTAGCTTCGCCAAAGTCAAACCTAATTCGGCATTTGTCGCTGTAGCCTTGCTGGTTCCGACCGCCATTAGCAGGGGAAATAGTCTGCCGTGGTCGCGCGCGGGATCGATGTGCAGCTTGAGTTCGACGGGATGCACCTGGGGACGCTCCTGATACGGGGCCAGGATACCGGGCTTGGCGCCAGGGATGGTGATTGCGGCGGCCAGATCCGGATAATCGGCGTGCAGCACGTAGTAACCGCCGGCCGCCGTCGGCGACGGAGCCACCCACTCCACCCCTGGAACCCCCTCGTTGCGCTCCGGCCACATCCAGCGCAGTTCCGGGGTAAAGCGCAGGGTGAAATCAGTGGGATGAAGGCAATCAAACTCGAAAAGGACTACCGGACCAGTCCCGGCCGGACCATCCGCCGGTGAAAACATGATCTGCCGCACCGTAAACCCAATGTGGGAATAGGTGATCACGGTCCGGTCGGGGCGAACTTCGATTTCCGCCGCCTGCGGATTGAGGTCGACAGGCACGGAGTAGCCTTCGATATCGGCTTCGATCGTCAAATGGCTCAGCAACTTGACCGGAAGCACCCAGGCTTCGAAGACGCCATTTTGCTGTCCCAGGACCACGCCGCGCTCGCCGGCCACGGTAAAAGGCTTTTCTGCCTCGGCATGGGCGCGAATGACCGGACCATCCTGATTCAAATCCATCGACGCAAGGGCATTGAATACGGGAACTGGCGCCTGGGCGGACGCAGAGCAAATGGTCATGGTTAAGATCAGCGTCCCAAGGAATCCCGAACAGGAAATCAAACTGCGCATGGCATGTCCTTTGATTGCGTCACAAAACCAACAGTCTATTTCATTCATAGGAGAGCGGCGCAGTCCAAAGTCTTGCAGGTGATTAGCCAGAACGCCGACGACACCGACAGTCTACATATATTCATATTGGAAGATGAAAAACTGGATAATATTCGTTTCCTTATGGCAACAGAGAATCGATATTGATTGATGGACTTGCTCTATTGTCCCGATTTGAACGGGCTTTGCCGCAATTCATGCCAATTCTCGCAACGCTGAGGGTTTGGCGCTTCAATTGCACAAACCAAGACACTCGTGCCATTTCTCCCTCACGGTTCTGCACAGCACTCTTCGCGATTCACACATTTTATTGTTTTGCTTTCATCTAAGGAGAACTCCATGCAGTCGCTTAGTTATCAGCCGCACCGACCAATCTCCATTTCAAGGTACCGGGATTTAGTCCAAGTGGTTCCTGTCAAAGCAGTCGCCTTGGTATTGTGCCTCTTGGCTGCCACGCTCGTGCTCTGCGGCACTCCCGCCGCATGGGGCCAG
>Ga0224527_1000021_pt1 | contig 120329 bp, 101 predicted proteins | sample CBST0metaG_FD_179882 | JGI IMG/M metagenome (GOLD analysis project Ga0224527, IMG submission 179882) | Peat soil microbial communities from Stordalen Mire, Sweden - C.B.S.T0 | ecosystem: Environmental > Terrestrial > Soil > Wetlands > Peat | place: Sweden: Norrbotten County, Stordalen Mire...
CCTTAAACTTTGCAATACAACTCGCCTCGTCCGGATAATGTTCGCTGAAGTTGAGTAAATTCATAGCTTGTTTCTATTTTCACATAAAGGTACGAAAAATATATGACACAAAGAGGATATACATATTAAATAGTTAAGACCTCAATAGGAATAAACCTCTTCGGGTTACTGTAATCTATCAAAATCAATACTGCATGTTGTTCATTTTTTATAACGGGAAATAAGTGGTATGTCTGTCCTTATTTTGCAACCTATCCTTGGAAGCAATGCTTATGTATATAGGTTTTAAATTGGTTTTAGATACGCATTATTTATTTATTTATGGACAATTTACGAATTAATATTGAACTAACTTCGAAGCATTGTTGGTTAAGCAAAGTCGTTTTTTCAAAAGCAGTAAAAAAATCACCCTCATTCGTTGGCGTGTCATGTAGCCATCAGATAGAGGCGTCCTACATTGAGAAAGAATGATTCATTGAGATTGTTTTTTCAAATAGCGTTTTTAATCTGCAATGATTATGTTAGGTCATCATGCTTTGCGTTTACTGTTTTTGGTTGTAATTTATCTGGAATATGTTGTGTTGATATTTTAATTATTAGTTGTACAAGTATTTAAGTACAATGGCAAGATGATCACCGGCATCGGTCAAGCGACTTTCTAATAATGATAAATAAAGGTAATCGTAAACAAACGGGTTTTTTAATTGATTTTCTGAATTATACACATCTTGAGCTGTCTGATAAGTTTCCCATGCCCAGTCAAGTACCATCGATGGTTTGAAAGGAGGCAAAGTAAAAGTATGAGTGCGGAATAAATAGTCAGCATATTCTGTGTAGCTTAGTTGTTGAAAATCAATTAATCCACTGTCCCATAATGCGTGTAGATTGGTTTCTCTACCCATCCATTTGATTTTTACCATGTTTCCACCTTTGTCTTCAACATGACCAATATGCAATGGTTGATGCATATCGCTGATCAAATGAATCAGCATTTTTAGATTGTTAGCATTATCAGGTTGTTTTTTCAATTCTGCAATCAATTGTAAAACGCGATATACCACCTCTCCATTATCTAACGTTATGGCTTGTTTGTTGAATTTTTCACGTGAAAGGCCAGCTGGTATATCTATGTAATGCCATACTGTCGTGTATGCTAAGGCTGAATCTGATTTAACGAAATCTCCCCAATTGGAGACCATTGCAACGCTGGCATTGTTTAATACCTTATTCAAATGGTTTTTTACATGCTTACTGAGATTCATTTCAGCCAATTGACCGATGATACGATGGCCGGTAATTCCCCAACTAAAAACCATTTGTGGTATTACAAATCCAACAATGGCAAATAAGAATGTAAGTGTTTTCTTCATAGGAGAATGAAATTTATATGTTGTAAACAAAGAGTTGCAAAAATAGCTATTTTTACAGTGTGAAAGGAGTTTGAAGTAGTATTGTGAGTTAAAAAAGAATAATCACTGTAACCTTTTCCCAGCGTATTCGTCATCTATTATGTAATGGATTTACAACAATTTGAAATAAAAATCCTACCGCTAAAGAATAACATTTATCGATTAGCAAAAGCACTGCTCGGCAATGCAACATTTGCAGAAGATGCAGTGCAAGATATTTATTTGAAATTGTGGGGACAGAGAGATCAAATTGAAAGAGCTGAAAACATCAGAGCGTTTTGTTTTCAATTAGCTAGAAATCATTGTTTGGATCGTTTAAGAGTTCTCAAAAGGAATGATTTTCAAGAGCTGACCGATGATAATTTTTCTAAAGAACGGTCTCCTTATGAACAAGTTGAGCAGCAGGATTTAGTTGAAAAAGTAAAACAATTAATTGCTCTTTTACCTGAGCAGCAGCGGACGGTAATCCATTTACGGGATATTGAAGATTTAGAATTTGATGAGATAGCACAAATTACAGGCTTGACAGAAAACGCGATTAAGGTCAATCTATCGAGGGCAAGACAACGGATAAGAGAATTATTTAATGGAGAAAGTATATGAACAACGTAGAAACACTTTTGCAAAAATATTTTGATGCAGAAACTTCTTTGCAAGAAGAGGCGTTGTTGAAAAATTATTTTTTGACAGGCGATGTATCGAAGTCATTGGAGAAGTATCGTTATTTGTTTGTCAGTTTACGAGATCAGCGTAAAGAATGTCTGTCTGATTTGCATTTTGACAGATCACTTCATGCAAAATTGATTCACAAGCGTCATTCGTTGGTGCACCACGTTGTGTTATGGAGTACGGCTGTTGCGGCTTCATTTTTTCTTGCTTTAGGGTGTGTTTATTACATTGAAAGTCAAAATAACTACATGATAGTCAATGGACAGCGTATTAATGATCCTGAAAAGGCGTTAATGATTGCTGCTACAAAGCTTCATCTGGTAACCGGAAACTTTAACTCAAGTCTTGCTCAGGTTGAGAAATTTGGCCGCGTTGGAAAGCATTTAAGCGTTGTTGCTCTGTTTCAACAACACGATACGCTTTCAAATTCAAATGATTCTGTAACTATAAAAGAAACGATAACTAAGAATGAAAACTAAGCTAATTTTAATTTTTATAGTCTTAGCTACTATAACAGTAAGTGCACAGACTATTGATAAATTGATAGATAAATATGCGAGTGACAAAGATTGTGAATATGTTTCTATTCAAAAAGGTCTCTTTAATTTGACACAATGGCTGGGTGGAAGTAATATCGATAAAGAAACAAAAGAGGTGTTGTCACGCATCAAGTCAATGAAGATTTTGACGATTAATCTTGATCAGAAAACTGAATTGAGGCGAAATTTTCAAATGGAATTGGACAGGATCCTAAAGAAAGGTGATTTTGAAAGGATGATGGTCACACGAAATAAAACAGATCATTCAACGGTTTATGGCTCGACTAACACAAGTAATGGTTCCGAATTAGTCATTGTTGCTCAGAACGATGATCAGTTGAGTCTCATCATCATGAAGGGAAATTTAACTCACGAAGACTTAGAAAAAATAGCAAAATAGCAAAATAACAATATAACAGACAGTGCTTTTACAACTTGATTTTTTTCATCTTTTTTTACCTGAAAATTGATTACTTTTGCCGGTGTTTGTGAAAATACCGGCAAATCTTTTTTTGTGTCTTGAGCAATTAGCTGTTAAAGGATTTTGATATGGAGATTGTAATTATAAAATATAATGCAGGAAATATTCGTTCGGTGCTTTTTGCATTAGAGCGTCTTGGTTTTAATGCTGTTGTTACTGATGATCCGTCTTTGATTCGTAAAGCCGATAAGGTTATTTTTCCGGGCGTAGGAGAAGCTTCTTCTGCGATGAGTTATTTGCAGAAACATGGGTTAGATCATGTGATTCTGTCTCTGAAGCAACCTGTTTTAGGAATCTGTTTGGGAATGCAGCTGCTATGTGATTTCTCCGAGGAAAATCAAACTGGTTGCTTGGGCATCATAAAACAACATATTAAGCAATTTCCTCAATTAGGGTTAAAGATTCCACAAATTGGATGGAATGATATTTATGGATTGAAAGGGCCTTTATTCAATCAAGTCCCTGATCATAGTTATGTATATTTCGTACATGGCTATTATGCTCCTTTGAGTGAATATACTTTAGCTTCTGTACAATATATGATTCAATATAGTGCTGCATTACAGAAGGATAATTTTTTTGCAGTACAATTTCATCCTGAAAAATCAGGTGATGTTGGTCAGCAGATTTTGACCAATTTCTTAAGTTTATAAATTGTGGTTTAGATACCTGAACTTTGTTTGAGATAGCTTACTTGTTTATTCCAAAGTAATGTAGTATCCATTTTTTCTTCAGGAGTTGCGTAATCGGTGATGATGAGAGCAATGCCTGGAACTAACTCATCAACAATGAGTTTGAATTCAAAATAGTTATGTTCTTCATCATCAACCCATCGAAATCGAATAAAGGATCCATTATGGAGTTGTATCATCTCTGCCTGTTGGCTGTGTTCGCCCCAACTGAAATTATACAAACGTCCTTGTACCTGCACTTTATCTGCAAACCAATCTGATAAGCCATTTGGTGTGCTAATACTATTCCACAGTACATTGAATGAAATGTTGGAAAATACATATTCTAATTGAATCTTTTCTTTTTTCATGACGTATGCTTCATTAGTGGCGAAAAGTAAGCATTATAATTGGTCTATGCAAGTTTTGCATAACAATTTTGGTCTTTTGGGTTTCTCTGTTTTATGATAGTATGCTTTAAATCATCATTGAGATTTAGACGATATTCGTTATGAGAGGAGTCAAACCATGAATGAAAGAACAAAATGTATATTGAGCTTACTGTAGGATCAGATAGAATGGTTATGTCATGATAGTTGATTTCCTAAAAATATCCGAAACCCAAAAACATCGGTGGTTTATTGGAGTTCAATGCCTATCTTTGTATCAAATTTCATACATTATAAACAGTAATAAAATGACAATTGAAGAGAAAAAAATGGTTTCAGTTACTTACGACTTGTATGTTGGTGGTAGTGAGGAAGAACCTGAATTAATGGAACAAGCAACTGCACAAAACCCATTGACTTTTTGCTTTGGTATTGGGATGATGTTAGCCGAATTCGAACAGAATTTGCGTGGCTTGAAAACCAACGATACGTTTGATTTTAGCATTGACAGTAAGAATGCTTATGGAGAATACGACGACGAAAACGTTGTGGATCTTCCGCGTTCAATCTTTGAAGTAGATGGTCAACTGGATTCAAATATGATTTTCGAGGGAAATGTGGTGCCTTTAATGGACAGTGATGGAACTCGTTTGAATGCCCAAATTGTTGAAATTGGAGATGCTTCAATCACCGTTGATTTTAATCATCCTTTAGCAGGAGAAACTTTACATTTCAAAGGCTCTGTGCTCGAAGTGCGAGACGCTACAGATGAAGATATAGCAGCTTTCCAAGGGGGTGGCTGTAGTTGCAGTGATTGTAGTTGTGGTGATGCTGATGAAGGTTGTGTTAGTAGTGGTGGTTGTAGCTGCCATTCATAATGAACAAACAAGAAAAGGGATGTGTACATTAAAACATCTCTTTCTCTTTTTTTATTTGTCTATGTCAAATACTTTTGGAACCATTTTTCGTCTGACAACTTTTGGAGAATCTCATGGTCCTGCCATTGGTGGGGTTATTGACGGATGTCCTGCGGGAATTCCTGTTGATGTTGGTTTTGTGCAGCAAGAGATGGATCGTAGGCGTCCCGGCCAATCAAACATTGTTACACCAAGACAAGAATCAGATGAAGTTGAATTCCTTTCAGGTATTTTTGAGAGTAAAACAACAGGTGCATCCATTGGCTTTATGATTCGGAATGCTGATCAGCATTCTTCCGATTATGAGAATTTGCGAGAAACGTATCGACCTTCTCATGCTGATTATACCTATAAATCGAAATATGGAGTTCGTGACCATCGTGGGGGGGGACGGAGTTCTGCACGCGAAACAGCAGTTAGAATTGTTGGTGGTGCCATTGCGAAGTTGGCTTTGCGTGCTTTTGATGTTCAAATAACAGCGTTTACGTCGCAAGTTGGTACGATACATTTAACCGATTCGTATCAAGCATATGACTTTTCGCTTATAGAATCAAATGTTATGCGTTGCCCTGATCCTGTTGTGGCAGAGCAAATGGAACTATTAATTCGTGATGTCCGCAAAACCGGTGATACCATTGGTGGTATTATAACATGTGTTGTTCGTCATGTACCGGTAGGTTGGGGCGAACCCATTTACAATAAATTGCATGCGGCTTTGGGTAATGCAATGCTTTCTATTAATGCAGTGAAAGGCTTCGATTATGGAAGTGGCTTTGAAGGTGTGGCGTTTCGTGGTTCTGAATCGAATGATAAGTTTGTTATTCGTAATGGGGAAGTATCAACGTTAACTAATCATTCTGGAGGAATTCAGGGCGGCATTTCAAATGGTCAGGATATTTATTTCAGGGTGGTTTTTAAGCCTGTGGCAACGTTGTTGCAAGAGCAGCAAACAGTAAATTCGCTTGGTGAAGAAACAACAATTAATGCACGTGGAAGGCATGATGCTTGCGTGTTGCCTCGCGCAGTACCTATTGTGGAAGCTATGACGGCTATGACATTGTTTGATCATTACCTGATGGCAAGATCTTCTATTCCTTTTCCTTTATAATATTTTGATCTCCTATTTCCATAAATCAGCAACTGTTGCAAGCGATGGAAAAATAAAATCAGGGATTGGTTTTTGCCATATTGGCAACTCCTTTTTGATAAGGATGGTAGTCATTTCAAGTCTCTTTCCGAATTCAATATCAGAACGGCTGTCACCGATCATGATGCTTTGATGAAAATCAATTTCCGGAAATTCTTCTTTTGCTTCGATTGCCATGCCTCCGTTTGGTTTGCGGTTGGGATGATTGTCGTCAAGATGTATACTGTAATAGATTGCGTCTATTTTTCCTCCCGTTTGTTTGACTTGTTGCATGAGAAAAGCATGCACTTCCTTCAAAGCCGATTCGCTCATTTTCCCTTTACTTACTCCCCGTTGGTTGGTAACAACTACTATACGATCGAAATAGTTTGATAATTTACACAACGATTCAAGCGCTCCTGGTAAAAAGAGAAATTCTTCCAATGATTTTACGTAATCATTTGGACGATGAGCATTGATTACTCCATCGCGATCTAAAAATAGAAAGCGCTTTGTTTTGATAATATCTGGATCAAAAGTCATAAAGTGTAATTGTTCTATTTAGGTTAATGAATATGACTTAGATATCTGATGACTAATTCGTAGCTTTGTTATTAAGTCTGTCTTCTCTTATTTTGTCCAATAATCGATTTAATTCTTTCGCTTCTTCTTCAGTTAGATTTTTTAATAATGCGTCTGTGTGTTTTTCGCAGTCATTCATTTTGTCAAGCAAATTCATGCCTTTTGTTGTAATCGTAATCTCTTTCTGTCGTCTGTCAGAAATATTTTCGATGCGATCAACTAATTTCTGCGCAAACAATCGCTCGACGATACGACTCATATCCGATTTTTTATCCAACATTCTATTCCGTAAAAAATCAATTGAGCGTGGTTTATCTCCGAAACCTCGTAAAAGTTTCAATACGTTGTACTGCTGAGAAGTAAGTCCGTGAGTACGAAGATAACTCAAAAATTCGAAATGGATTTCATTTGTAGTATAGATCAGATTGATCATACCTTTGTGAAATTCATTCCGAAAATGACCATCGATTTCTTCTTCAATACGCATTTTGTTTGGTGAAGTAATCATTAACGATTAGACTAATCGGGATGTCTAACAATAGAACTACGCAAATCAAGATTTGAGCTGGCTAGTGAATATTTGAATTAAAAAAACGAATTCCATGCAAGTTTGTTCATTTTAGTTTATAGTTCATCTAAACGATCATTTGCGGCATATGCCATCATCGTAACCCGAATAAAGGGTAAGCCTAATAGGCTAATGAGGTTAATAATCCCATAAGGTTAAAATGAATCAGATTAACAACTATATACCTATCAATCCTATTCATGTTGCAACAATTGCACCTGAAACACCCAGTGCTTAATTCCTTTTCTGTCTCCATTTTAATAATTAGTTAAAGCGTTTATCAGAGCTTTTTTCGAAGGGATTCTCCTGCAAACTATTTGATTGTCAATTAATAATGTTGTAACTGTTTGAATTCCTAATTTCAATGTTTTAATTATCCCGACAAGTAAGTTTGCTAATCGAAACTTCAGTTCAAATTTATGCCAAATAGGGGAAGAATTTCTTCCAACATACGTTTAAAGAATTTGCAATCTGAGCAAATAAGTATGTAATATAATTTGATTTTCTCGCAAATAAATAAATTAAAGCAAGTTATGTATTAAATAATAGTCGTAATATCATTGAACCCGCGTCTTGGTCTGCGTGGATAAAGATTTTTGGATTTATCGGCATAACCTAAAGCAATGGTCATAACCACTGTTTCATTTGGTTGTAAATTAAATGCATTTTGAATGCCTTCAAAATCGATTCCACTCATTGGATGAGAATCAACTCCAAGTTCTTTAGCAGCCACCATGATTGACATGGCTAATAGGCCGGCATTACTTTCGGCAAATTTCAATTTACGTTCTTCACTTGAACCATATAAAAAAGCAGCTGCTTGCTTTGCTCCTTTCACTATTTCTTCATTTCCAACACTTTCCAACATTTCTTGCCATACAGAATTGGTTTCGTCCCATCCATTTTTATTTCCTATTACGATGAGTGTAGCAGGAGCTTCTTTTACTTTTGGTTGATTGTTCGATAATGTTGCCAATTTCTCTTTAGCTTCTTCTGATTCTACAGCAATTAGCCGCCAGGGTTGTAGATTGAATGCAGAAGGGGCGAGTACAGCTAGATTAATGATGTTTTCTAATGTGCTTTTTGATAGAGGTTTATTTGTGTCAAAATAGTTGACTGAACGTCGTTCTTGATAAAGTGTTTTAGTTTCCATATATATATCGTGTTTGAATTATTTTTACAAATATACGTTGTGACATTATATGTTACAACATGCATAAGTTTAAATAATGGTTTTATTCAAACTTTTTACATTAGGAAACGATGCATGATATGCATAATTAATTGAAAATTAAGGCATAACTTTATATTTTAGCTATCGCTATTTTGCATCTGAGAGAAAAATAATTGAAAAATAAAAACAATAGATTAGTCTGCTTTATATCTTAAAATAGTCCCACGATATTCTCGTCATCGTCGAAATCAATGTTCTCTGCGGCAGGAATTGCTGGTAACCCCGGCATTCGCATGATGGTACCGGCAATAGGAATTACAAATCCGGCCCCAGATGCAATTTCAATTTCACGAATGTTTAATATAAATCCTTCAGGTCGTCCACGAAGTTCTGGATTATCAGAAAGTGAGTTTTGCGTTTTTGCCATACAAATGGCTAAATGATCCATGCCTAATTTGTTGATCAATTCAATATCTTTATGTGCTTTCAGTGAATATTCTACTGCTTTAGCTCCATAAAGTTGAGTGGCAATGGTAGCAATTTTTTGTTCAATTTCCCATTGAAGGTCATAAAGAGGGCTAAAGCATGAAGGGCATATTGAGATTGAGGCTAATATCTTTTCAGCTAAATCAATTGCCCCTTCACCACCTTTTTCCCATGCTTCGTTTATTGCCATGCTTACTTCAAGTTCAGCGCATCGTGCTTTAACGACTTCTATTTCTTCTTCACTATCAGATGAGAATCGATTGAGTGATACTATCGGAGAAAAGCCGAAGAGCTTCATGTTTTCAATGTGTTTTTCCAAATTGACTAACCCTTTTTTTACCGCTTGTGTATTCGGAATTAGAAAACCACTTTTGTTTATTCCACCATGATATTTCAACGCTCGAATGGTAGCAACAATTACTACAGCATTGGGGCGTAAGTCTCCGTATTGACTTTTGATGTCAAAGAATTTTTCAGCACCAAGGTCGGATGCAAAGCCAGCTTCTGTCACAACAAAATCACTTAATGAAAGCCCCATTTTTGTAGCGATTAGACTATTTGTACCTTGCGCAATGTTGGCGAATGGTCCACCGTGAATAATGGCTGGTGTGTTTTCAATCGTTTGCACTAAATTGGGTTTAATGGCATCTTTCAGTAGTACTGCCATCGCACCGTGTGCTTTCAGATCACGTGCAAAAACCGGTTCCCCCTCAAAGGTTTGGCCAATGTAGATATTGCCTAACATTTCACGTAGATGTTTCATGTCTTTGGCTAAACAAAGAATTGCCATTACTTCGCTTGCGGCTGTAATATTGAATCCTGTTTCACGTGGGATGCCATTAGCAATGCCACCAAGACCAATGACTGTGTTTCGCAGCGATCGGTCATTCATGTCCATAACCCGCTTCCATGTGATAGTTCGGGGATCGATGTTAAGTCCTCTTTTCTTGTTTTGTAAGGTGTTGTCAATAAGTGCCGCCAATAAATTATTTGCTTTTTCAACAGCAGATAAATCACCTGTAAAATGTAAGTTGATGTCTTCCATGGGAATAACTTGGGCAAAACCTCCACCTGCAGCGCCCCCTTTAACTCCAAATACGGGTCCTAATGAAGGTTCGCGTAGAACAACTATGGCTTTCTTGCCAATTTTGTTAAGACCCATTGCTAAGCTGATAGATGTAGTGGTTTTACCTTCGCCTGCAGGTGTTGGCGTGATAGCAGTAACTAAAATGAGTTTTGCTTCTTTTGCCTTTTCTTCGTCGATTAAGTGCAACGGAAGTTTTGCTTTATATTTCCCGTAGAATTCAAGATTTTCTGCATTCACATGTAGTTTACTTGCAATTTCTTGTATAGGCAATATTGTTGCTGATCGCGCTATTTCTATATCGCTTTTCATATAACCAAAATTTTTTGTTTTCTTGGAACTGAGATATCTCTTTTGTGAATGTCTGGGACTATTTTGATTGAATTTTGTTTACCGATAAAAAAGAAGCATTTACGGATTATAGGTAAATGCTTCAATATATAAAAGTAATATGTTGTACAGTCGTTGACTTACAATTACATGGGAATATAGCGTACAAATGCCTCAATAGCTTCATAAGCGGCAAGTCCCAACTTATTATAAAGTTCGGCCGTAGCTTTATTACGAGCTTCAGAACGTTGCCAAAAGAGCCGATCATCGTTTCCCAGAAATGGAGCGCTTTCCATTTGTGATTGATGTTTCAAAATAGCATTTCGTTTATGACGCAACTCTTCTGGACTGATAGGAACTGCCATTTCAATATGATCGATTTCCCATTCCATCCATGCACCTCTATACATCCAAACACGACAATCTTGGAACCAAGCTTCATGTTTGAGGTCGTCAATAGCAGATAATATAGCATCTAAACAGACCTTGTGTGTGCCATGAGGATCAGCTAAATCGCCAGCAACATAAATTTGGTGGGGATGTAATTCTTGCAAAAGTTGTTTTACGATATCAACATCTTTTTCTGAAATCGGATTTTTCTGGATGGATCCAGTTTCATAAAAGGGCAAGTTAAGGAAATGAATATTTTTGGAAGAAACCCCTACATAACGACAGGCGGCTTTTGCTTCACCTCTGCGTATTAAGCCTTTTAGTGATAAAACAATTGATGTTTCATCTTCATGTTCTTTTATGCCGTTTACCAAAACATTAGCCAATTCCTCATATCGTTTTTGAAGAGTAATATTAGTTGGATCAAACATGTCTTTGAATCCTTTGACAAAAGCCAGAAACCGAACTACATCTTCATCATTGACAGCAATATTGCCTGATGTTTGATAAGCAACATGCACTTCGTGATGTTGGTCAACTAAACGTTTCAAGGTGCCACCCATTGAAATCACATCGTCATCTGGGTGTGGGCTAAATACAATCACTTTTTTAGGAAAAGGAAATGCTCGTTCAGGGCGATGTGTATCGTCTGCATTGGGTTTTCCTCCAGGCCAACCTGTGATTGTATGCTGTAAGTCATTGAATATTTTTATATTGGCATTATATGCAGAATCAAAAATTGTTAGAAGTTCGCTTAATCCATGCTCGTTGTAATCCTTGTCAGTGAGTTTTAAAATGGGTTTGTTGACTTTTTGGCACAACCACACAATGGCGCGTCGGATTAGTTTATCGTTCCATTCACATGAAGAGACAAGCCATGGTTGGCTGATGCGGGTTAATTCGCCTGCAGCCTGAATGTCTATCACAAAAGATGCATTCTGGTGCAATTGAAGAAAGGATGCAGGACAAGTTACAGATGCCAAGCTTTCTGTAGCTATTTTAAGAATCTCAGATTTATCTTCACCCCACGATAACAAGATGATTTGTCTTGCACTTAAGATGTTTTCTATTCCCAGACTGATGGCGCTAACAGGGACTTGATCGGTAATGCCTAAATGAATGGATGCTTCTTTACGCGAATCACTGTTGAGCATGATCAATCTAGTGTGTGATGTTGATTGAGACCCTGGCTCATTGAACCCAATGTTTCCTCCGCGACCGATTCCTAGCAGTTGAAGATCGATTCCACCTATTTTCTCAATACGCTTTTCAAATTCTTTGCAATGATTCATTACGTTGGTTCGATCAACCGTTGCATCAGGAGAAAGTATATTGTTGGGATTAATGTCGATGTGATCAAGTAGCATTTCTTTAATACGTGCTAAGAAACTCGCTTTCATTGGATGTGAAAGCGGATAATATTCATAGAGATTAACGACAGCTACTCGTTTAAAACTTAAGTGTTCTTCTTTGTGCATGCGCACTAGCTCGGCGTACAGTTCCATTGCTGCCCGTCCACCTGTAAGTCCTAATACATAGAGTTCTCCATTATTGTTTTTCTTGCGGATTTGAGCTGCAATTTCAATAGCAACCTTCTTGGAGCCCTCGGTGGCATTTTCAAATATTTCAACAGGTACTTTTTCATATCTGGTTAATGCTGCTAATTCGAAAGCATCGTGTGGACTATAAAATCGTTCCGGAATGCGGTCTAATGTGATTTGTGAACTGAGGTCTTTTCTCATAAATTTTTGAATTGTTTAGATGTGTCATATATTTACATCAAACACCTTCGGTATGACAATAATGTTACATAAGGTGTTTAATTAATGTGTTTTAGTTAAATAATATCAGATAACTCCCTGCGCAATCATTGCTTTGGCAACTTTCATAAACCCTGCAATATTTGCCCCTTTCATATAATTGACATAGCCGTCAGGTTGCCGTCCATATTCAACACATTGTTGATGAATGCTTGACATGATTTGGTGTAGTTTAGCATCAACTTCCTCAGCTGGCCAACCTAAGTGCATTGCATTTTGTGACATTTCGAGCCCCGATGTTGCTACACCACCTGCATTAACTGCTTTACCAGGACCATATAAAATTTTATTCTCAATAAACAAGTCGATTGCTTCAGGAGTGCATCCCATGTTGGAGATTTCTCCTATACATTTTACCCCGTTTTTAATGAGTGATCTTGCATCATCACCGTCCAATTCATTTTGAGTTGCACATGGTAAAGCAATATCCGTTTTCACTTCCCATGGGCGTTTTCCTGCTACAAATGTAGCTCCGAATTGTTTTGCGTAAGGTTCAACAATGTCTTCGCAAGTAGCACGTAACTCAAGCAGATAATCAATTTTTTCACCTGAGATACCTTGGGGGTCGTAAATATAACCATCAGGTCCTGAAATAGTGATGACTTTCCCTCCTAACTGAGTAGCCTTTATTGCAGCACCCCAAGCTACATTGCCAAATCCTGATAAAGAAATCGATTTTCCTTGCAGTTTATCTCCATTGGTTTCAAGCATCTGCTTTACGAAATAGAGACCCCCGAATCCAGTTGCTTCGGGACGGATTAATGAACCGCCAAATTCGAGTCCTTTTCCGGTTAAAACGCCGGTACATGTACGTGTCAGCTTTTTATACATTCCATTCAAATAACCAATTTCACGTGCACCAACGCCAATATCACCTGCGGGTACATCCATGTCAGGTCCGATATGTTTCCATAATTCAAGCATGAAGGCCTGACTAAATCGCATCACTTCATCATCTGATTTCCCACGGGGATTGAAGTCGGATCCCCCTTTTGCACCACCCATAGGAAGAGTGGTAAGTGCATTCTTGAAGATTTGTTCAAACCCTAAAAATTTCAGAATGGAGAGATTGACAGATGAGTGAAAACGCAAGCCTCCTTTGTAAGGGCCAATGGCATTGTTGAATTGAATGCGATATCCAATATTTACTTGTATGTTGCCTTGATCGTCAACCCAAGGCACTTTGAACGTAAAAATACGATCTGGCTCAACCAATCGCTCAGCTATTTTAGCTTTTTCGAACTCGGGATGTTCATTATACACCTCTTCAATACTTATCAATACTTCACGCACTGCCTGCAGATATTCTGACTCACCTGGGTGTTTTGCTTGTAGTGAATTCAGTAGTTTTTCAATGTTCATAGTGAAAGATTTTTTTCTGCAATGTTACACTCTTTTGATAGCAAAACCAAACAAACTATTGCTTTTTTACCGCCTCAAATATTAAATCAAAAAAAAGAAAGTTTCTATACGTCAAAACATTGGAATATTGATCATCAAATGGTAATATTCTGGGTTCCATAAATTTTGAGTTAGAAACGATTTTGTGTCACGATGAATATACGATGGATTGAAATGTTTCAAAGCGATAGTTTAATACGAAAAACTATATGCAATTTGTTTCATCAATTAAACATTATGTCAGGAGTAGTAAAAGAGTGCCAATGATGACTCCCAATAAACATATCGCCTTTCTGGTTATGTTTTTTTCTCGAAATAGAATGGCTCCAATGGAAAATGAGACTACCACACCCGATCTTCTTACAACGGTTAACAATGAAATCATCGCCTTTGGATCTGACAGAGCGAAAAAATAAAGGAAATCGGCTAAGGTTAGGAAAATGGATATGCCAATGATTGCATATCTCCATTTGAAAGGAGTCGTTTCTTTTCGTTTAGGATACCAAAGTAAAAACATGATGATACCCATGATTATAGCCTGATAAAAAACATAATAGGCTTGTACGGCTACCCGGTTGAATTGCTTCATCAAAAACTTATCGTACAATCCGCTTGCAGATCCTAAAAGAGAGGCTGTGATTGCAAACAGAATCCATTTATTATGACCAAAATGAATTCCATCTTTCTTTCCTGATAACGAAAAAAGATAGAAAGATCCCAACGTGATAATAACTCCTATCCATTGTATATATGAAAGATGTTCGGAAAAAATAACAATGGCTCCAAGTAATGTCCATAAGGGACGTGTTGCTTCAATTGGTGTAATTACAGTGATGGGTAAGTGTTTGAAACTAAAGTAGCCGAATATCCAGGACGAAAGTACTAAGAGTGACTTAAGAAAAATATAAAAATGGGTTCGGGCGTCAATCGGTGGAACATAACACCACGTATGCTGCATTTGATTTGGGAAAAAACGCGATAAGATGGGTAATGGTAGCAAAAGAAGGCTTGATATAAGCGTTGTAATAAATAAAACCGGAATCACTGCATTATTTTGTAATGCCAGCTTTTTTGTGACGTCATACAAACCTAATAAAATAGCAGAAAAAAGTCCAAAAAGAAGCCACATAAAAAGATAATCAGATAGAAAAGCTTATTAAAAAAAAGACTGCCTTGCAATATGCGGGGCAGTCCTTTTAGAGATACAATCTCAATTTCCCATGGCTTGCGAAACTGCAACCGCCACTGCAACGGTGGCTCCAACCATTGGGTTATTACCCATTCCTAAAAACCCCATCATTTCTACGTGAGCAGGAACTGATGAGGATCCGGCAAATTGAGCATCGGAATGCATACGTCCCATCGTGTCAGTCATGCCATATGATGCAGGGCCGGCTGCCATATTATCCGGGTGTAGTGTTCTTCCTGTTCCTCCTCCGGAAGCAACGGAAAAATAACGTTTTCCTTGTTCTATGCATTCTTTTTTATATGTTCCGGCAACCGGATGTTGAAAGCGTGTAGGGTTTGTTGAGTTTCCTGTGATAGAAACATCTACACCTTCTTTGTGCATGATGGCTACGCCTTCGCGAACGTCATCGGCGCCGTAGCATTTTACAAATGAGCGTAATCCTGTTGAGTAGGATTTTTCCATAATCACAGTTAATTTACTTGTGGCGTAGTCAAATTGGGTCTGTACATATGTAAACCCGTTAATGCGTGAGATGATTTGAGCAGCATCTTTACCCAATCCATTGAGGATGACACGCAATGGATTTTTGCGAACTTTATTTGCCATTTCGGCAATTTTAATAGCGCCTTCTGCAGCTGCAAATGATTCATGACCTGCAAGAAAAGCAAAGCATTGAGTCTCTTCGCGTAATAACATGGCACCTAAATTACCATGTCCTATTCCCACTTTGCGATCGTCGGCTACAGATCCTGGAATACAAAATGATTGTAGCCCAATGCCAATTGTTTCGGCTACTTCAGCAGCTGTTTTACATCCTTTTTTGATAGCAATGGCAGCTCCAACCACGTAAGCCCATTTAGCATTTTCGAAAGCAATGGATTGTGTTTCTTCACAAATCTTATAAGGATCTATTCCTTTAGCATCACAAATTACTTTGGCTGCGTCGATATCTTTTATGTCGTATTGATTGAGCGTTGCATTGATTTGTGCAATGCGGCGATCGTAACTTTCAAATAAAGCCATAATTGGATTGTTTTTATGCTTGTTCATAAGAACAAGAGATGAATAATGTTATTTTGTTTTTTAAATGAATCTGTTATTATGCAGATTTTTATTCCTGGCGAGGATCGATATATTTAGATGCTTCTTTAAAGCGGCCATACGAACCTTTGGCTTTTGCTAAAGCTTCATCGGCATTAATTCCTTTTTTGACCATGTCCATAAATTTACCCATGTGAACAAATTCATATCCAATGATAGAGTCTTCTTCATCCAATCCCAAGCGAGTACAATATCCTTCAGCCATTTCGAGGTATCTTGCTCCTTTGGCTAACGTACCATACATAGTGCCGATTTGACTCCGTAGACCTTTCCCAAGGTCTTCTAATCCGGCTCCTATAGGTAGTCCCCCTTCTGAGAATGCTGATTGAGTGCGGCCATAGACAATCTGCAGAAATAATTCGCGCATTGCCGTGTTAATGGCATCGCAAACAAGATCAGTATTGAGCGCTTCTAAAATGGTTTTTCCTGGAAGAATTTCAGAAGCCATTGCGGCTGAATGGGTCATTCCTGAACATCCGATTGTTTCCACTAATGCTTCTTGAATAATACCATCTTTAACATTAAGTGTCAGTTTACATGTTCCTTGTTGAGGTGCACACCAACCAATTCCATGCGTTAATCCTGAAATGTCTTTGATTTCTCGGGCTTTGACCCATTTCCCTTCTTGAGGAATGGGAGCAGCTCCATGATTGGCTCCTTTTTTAACAACACACATGTGTTCAATTTCGTGCGAATAGGTCATCTTTCTTGATTTTAAAATGTTGAATATCAATTATTGAATGCAATTATAAAAGAAATACAAAGGTACGAATTTCGTTCTATCTGGCAATTTTTTCATGTTTGAAGATGTCAAAGTTTTCAAATAAAAAACAACTATCAAATGAAAGGATAGTTGTTTTTATAGTTGAATTAGTGAGCAAAAGAGTATTGTTTTTAACGATGTTCCGGACGTAAAAGATCATTGACGGTTTTTACGGGGCTAAAGGTCGCCAATGGCACATCTACAAAGATTGTGTTCCAATCACTCATAGCTCCATTCCATAACCCCGGAAGTTCAAGTGCTTTGAGTGGTTTACCGTTTTTGGTTTTTTGAGCAATAAATCCGGTGTTCGGGTCGACGAATTGACGAAGATCAAATTTTTCTTTTTTATAGTTACGTACAGCACAAACTAAATCAACCGGGTTGAAATGGGTTGCTTGTTTAAGTAAAGCAACTTGATCGGGCTTGCTGGTGTCAATTTGTGAGCTTTCGAGAATTTGCAAAGAAGTGCTACCGTCTTGTTTAAGTACGAAATAGGGACCTCCTCCTGGTTCACCTTCATTAGCTACCATACCGCAGACACGAATGGGGCGATTGAACGTCTTGAATAGATATGCGATCAAGTCAGTACGGCTTCCTTGTTGCATGATTGAGTGATGTGTGTTAAGTTGTTTCTCACAAAATTGCTTCATGACAGCTAACAGCTCATTTGATACCGTGTCAGGCTGTTCTAACTCGTGTAAAAACGTAAAAATCTGATTTTGTGTTTCAACTAATATTCCTGCTAATAATTGCTTATTAGTTATCGTTGATTTTCTGAGTTTGTCTGTTGTTACATTGTCAATGTTTTTGATAAAAATAATATCTGCATCAATCCCATTGAGATTTTCAATAAGAGCGCCATGTCCTCCGGGACGGAAAACAAGCGAACCGTCTATGTCTCTAAATGGTTCATTTTGCATGTCGGCAGCAATAGTATCTGTAGTAGATTTTTGTTGCGAAAATGTGACCTTATAATGTGCCTTTAACTGCTCTTCATAATAAGGAATTTGTCCTTTTAAATGGGATTTAAATAAAGATTCGTGATCTTTTGAAATTGTAAAATGTAGTTGCACCTGTTGTGCAGCGTTTGCGGCGTAAAGTGCGCCTTCCACTAAATGTTCCTGAATAGGTGTGCGTGTTTCGGTAAGATATTGGTGAAATAATAAAAGAGCTTTGGGTAAATTCCCGTAATTCATTCCCTCAATGTTTAAGAGTAAATTAATGATGGGTTTGTATTTATGTTGTGCTATCAATTCAGGAATTGCCATTCCAGTGTGTTGAAAACAAATTGCATTAAGATGTTCATAGAACGCAAAATTTGTAATATGATTGAAGAATTGAATGAGATAAGGTGTTTTTGGTACATTCTCGCGATTGTTTAAAAAAGCAAATAATTCGCTGAACATACGTGTGGCAGCTCCAGATGCAGGCACAAATTTGACGATTTGTTTGTTCTGATGTTGATATTCTTTCCAAACGAGTAAATAATGATCAATTTCGCGACTTTCTATTTTCGAAATTCCATCGTTGATGATAGCTGCTTTCTCAATATATAGTGGTGGAAATCCGTTGATAAAAGTATTTAATTGGTTTTCAATTTGCTCTAAAGTGATTCCTTTTTTCTTAAGTAGTTGTATGTCTGTGTGTGATAATTTTTTCATAATGAATAACATATATGGGTTGATAGCCAGTTTCAATATTTTGATAAATATGAATTGTTGATGGGGCGTAATGGAATATTATTTAAAGCAAAAAAGCATAATATGAGCAGCTTGTCCATAAATAATTAAATATCTTTGCCAAACTAAAAAGAGAATTGTTATAAAAGGCGTTGCAAGTTACCTCTTTTTCTCAAATCAACAAAATCCAAAAACACATTCTGATGTTTAATAAAAAATTAACCGTTTATACTTCCGGAACTTTTGATATGTTCCATGTTAATCATCTGCGGATGATTAATTATGCACGTGGCTTAGCAGATATTTTAATTGTTGGCGTCAGCACGGACGAATTAGTCTCTTCGTATAAGTCTATGCCGGTTATCCCTTTTAAAGAGAGAATGCAGATTGTTGAAGCACTTAAAGCTCCGGATATTGTCATTCCGCAACATACATTGGATCATACGGAAATAGTAAAGAAATTAAATATAGATGCATTTGTGGTTGGTGATGATTGGTATGGTAAATATGATTATTTAAAGGAATTGGGTGTTGAGGTGTTCTATTTTCCTTATGGAAATGGAGTCTCTTCAACCTCATTGAAGAAGTCAATTTATGAAAACTACGAACAACATTTGACAGCAGAACGTCAAACAAAGCCGAAAACTATTAAGCATGAATAAAACGGCATTAGTCATAGGCGCCACGAAAGGGATCGGAAAATCACTTACCGAAAGGTTATTAAGTGAAGGTTACTGCGTGATTATGACGTATGCTTCAGATAGTGAAACAGCAGAGTCGGTCTTATCCTTATTCTCATTTCGATTTCCTGAACATGTTTTTTTACTTCAGGCCGATAGCAGTGTATGGAGTAGTATTGATCAGATTGTTTCTTTTGTAAATGAGCATCAAATGATGCTTGATGTCATTGTCTTCAATGCCGGATTAACTGATCGTTCATCATTTCTTTCTATTGATCCTGATGCTTGGTTACAAGTCTTTATGGTCAATGTGCATTTTCCGACTTTTTTGCTGCAAAAGATTTATCCGTATATTCAACAGGGAGGGAATGTGGTTTTTACAGGATCATTGATGGCGATTCAACCCCATTCACTTTCACTTTCTTATGGCATTACAAAGGCTGCTGTTCATGCGTTGGTGAAAAACCTGGTCAAATTTTTGATTGAAAAAAAAGTTCGGGTCAATGCTGTGGCACCCGGTTTTGTGGATACTGAATGGCAGAAGAATAAACCTGCTGAGATCAGACGGAATATTACGAAGAAACTGGCTGTTGGAAGATTTTGTGATCCTGAAGAGTTGACGGATGTTTATATGTTGTTGATTAATAATTGCTATATGAACGGTGAAATCGTTGTTTGTGATGGAGGTTACTGCTATCAATAGACCACAATTATTCGTAACTAATCTATTTGTTTTAGTTTTTTCTGGGGTAATTTGACTTACTTTGTCACCTTACTTTCTCAAGATTAAGAATAAGAAAGGGTTGGGGTTGTCTGAATTTTTGACTAAATTTGCAAAGACATTTTCTCAAGAAGAAATCTTATTTTAATACTCTGCATTGTATAATGAAATTAGATAAAGCTATATCATTTGAGGCTTCATTAAAGTCTTTAGATACTGAAAATTGGCTTGATAAGAAATTTTATCGCCCGATTGGTTTTCGCTTTGCGATGCTATTGCGAAATACACCTATTACACCAAACTTTGTCACTATTTTTTCTATATTTGTTGGAGTGGGAGCAGGATTGTTTTTTTATCCCCAGAATCCCCTTATCAATTTGATTGGCATTGTTTTGTTGATCTTTGCCAATATATTAGATTGTGTAGATGGTCAATTGGCACGTATTACCGGCATTAAATCGAAAGTTGGGCGCATCTTAGATGGATTATGCGGTGAAATTTGGTTTTTGACTTTTTATATTGTTCTAAGTCTGAGATTAATGAACAGTACTAATATAGGAGCATGGGTTTTTTTAATTGCCTTTTTATCAGCTTTTTCACATTTTACTCAAGCTTCAGTATTGGATTATTATAAAACCTTCCATCTACACATGCTTAAAGGTGGTCGGAACAGTGAACTTGAAACATCAAAGGATATACTCAAACGTGCTCATTCTTTTTCATGGAAAAATGACCCTTCTTACAAGCTTTTCCTGATGATGTATTATGTTTATACATTGAACCAAGAGAAGCGAACTCCGCAGCTTCAACGTTATATAGCACATCTAAAGACTGATTTTCCAAACGGAATTCCCGAACAGGAAATTGTGCGGTTTAGAACTGAAAGCTTAAAGATGATGCCTTTATTAGATTGCTTCACGTTCAATTCACGAAGTATTATCTTGTTTATTTCCTTATTGTTAAATATAGAATGGCTTTATTTTTTCTGTGAAATTGTTGTGCTGAATCCGTTGCTACTTTTTGCCATCAGACGTCATGAGAAAATGCTTGTTCGCTTGTATCAATAGTTACTTGGCATGAAGAAACGAAGCTCCAGTATAGGTCGGAATATCTTTTTTGTGATAGGTCTCATCGCTTTATCGGTGATGGCATGGAGTATTGGATTTGATACGATTGTGCTGCATATTCGTAAAACTGGTTGGTGGTTTTTTGCAATTGTAGGCATGTGGTTGCCTATTTATTTGATCAACACAATTGCTTTCAATATTATCATTCGAGACGACAATCCTGAAAATCGTAAAGTGCCTTTTCTACATGTCTTTAAGATTACGCTAAGCGGTTTTGCTCTTAAAGCTGCTACTCCCTTGGGATTTTTCGGAGGGGATCCTTACAAGATTATGGAGTTCAGATCTTTACTCGGCATTGAAAAAGCTACATCTTCTGTAGTTCTTTATACCATGACTTTTATTTCAGCGCATAGCATCTTCTGGCTGTTGTCAATAGTACTTGCTGCTCTTTTTTTACCGATGCCGTTGTTAGGTAAGGTCTTATTATTGCTTCTGTTTGTTGTCTTTCTTGTCATATTGTTTTTCCTTTGGCGAGGATATCGCAAAGGTATGGCTTTGCAATTGTTTCAATGGTTATCGCGAATTTCTTTGCTCAAAAAATGGGTGACTCCTTTTTTAGCAAACAATCAGCATAAGTTGCACAGCATTGATACCCAAATAGCTTATCTTTACAAATCTCGGCGTCGTGCCTTTTTAAAAGCATTGAGTCTGGAATTAATTGCCCGTATCTGTAATGCTTTAGAAGTATACGTGATTCTGAGACCCATAAATGTTGATGTGACGCTGGTTCAATCAATAGTTATCTACTCATTCATGAGCTTGTTTACCAATATTCTGTTCTTTTCTCCTATGCAAATAGGCACGCGGGAAGGTGGTTATGTATTAGCTTTCAGAGCTCTTGGGTTACTTGGTAGCTTAGGTATTTATGTGAGCTTGGTGACTCGTGTCCGGGAGCTTTTTTGGATAGGTGTCGGAGTATTGTTGATGAAAGTAAAAGGAACTATAATCCTCAATAAATACACAGAATAGAACATGTTCTTTATGTTATGTAATTGTAATGTTCTTTCTTTTAAGCAGACGATTGAATGAAGAAAACGGTGGTTGATGTACATTTCTTAGAGAAGATTTCTCCATACTTTAGGAGTAAATGGGGACGTCGTTTTGCTCGTTTTCTAATGCACATCTTAGCTATTGATAGAGTGAATTGGGTTTATGGAAGGTCATGTCATTTTACCGGTGCTGCTTTTGCTGAGGGCCTGTTGAATGATTTAGGCGTTGATTATCGTGTTGGAAATGCCGCAAGGTTGCATCATTTGCCGCAAGGAGCATTTATCACTGTATCAAACCATCCCTATGGTGGTTTAGATGGCATCATGTTGATTCACTTGATGGCGGGCATCCGTCCTGATTACAAGGTAATGGTGAATGAAATACTGACGCTTATTGAGGCCATGGATGAGAATTTTATTTCGGTTAAACCTCGCGTTGGTAACAAAACACTTTCTCCAACTGCCGGCATAAACGGCATTCGGGAAACGTTAACTCGCTTGCAAAAGGGACATCCTGTAGGTTTTTTCCCTGCTGGTGCTGTTTCAATGTTCAATCTGAAAAACCTTCGTGTGAGAGATCGTGAGTGGCAGGAAGGAATTCTGAAACTAATTCAATTGGCAAAAGTTCCAGTAGTACCTATTCGTTTCTTCGATTGCAATTCTTTGTTTTTTTATTTCTTAGGACTGATAAGTTGGAAAATTCGTTCCATACGGATGCCTTACGAAATATTTAATAAGAAAGGACAACGCCCTCGTATTGGCATCGGGAATATTATTAGTGCAGAAGAAATGGCGCAGTTTCCAGACACTAAATCGTTGGGTGATTTTCTGAGAAAAGCAATTTACGAGATGCCTAAACCGATTACATTTATTCCTAAAACATCATTGAAGTTTCCTTTGAAAACTACTCCAGAAAAACCTCAGTGTTGAATGTTAATTGAGAACTTCAAAAATTAATTGATTTGCACAAAGGTAGAAAATGCGAAGTGTGTATAAAACATAAAAGAGAATTCTTTGTCTTGACGAGTTTTATATTTTTTAGTACCTTTGCAGCCAAAGCAGTCGGCGGTGTGGTGTAGTGGTCAGCACGCAACTCTCTCACGGTTGAGACTCGGGTTCGATTCCCGACTCCGCTACTTTTTCTTACCCCTTTTGATTGAAGTCTTCGTTATATGAAATTGTCTAAATCTATCATTTGCGATTTTCAAAGATTTAGATTATAAGTTTGTCTTTTGTTTACTCTCAAAATCGCACTCCCATAGCGATTGTTCTCTTTAGGTGAAGCCTAAATTCTTTTTTCTGTTTTCAAAATGGGTTTATCCCTTCACATCCGATGAATCTGAATCAGATGAATGATATCTTTCAGGATAATTCTTCCCTGATAAAATACTGAGAAGTGTAAAAGTGTTGACGAGAATGTCTCAATAAAAATATACCTTTGTATGGCTATTTTAAAAGAGCTTGTTGAAGAGTCCTCTGAAGATATAACATGAAATAATTATTTAGAAATAAAAGAGATATACAATGCACAACTGGTTTGAATGTAAAGTTCGCTATGAGAAAACAGGAGAAGATGGACTCCCTAAAAAAGTAACAGAACCTTATTTGGTGGATGCTCTTTCGTTTACGGAGGCAGAGACCCGCATTAATAAAGAGATACAGCCATTTGTTAGTGGCGAGTTTATGGTGAGCAACATTCGACGTGCACGCATTGCGGAGTTGTTTGATAATCCGAGCGGTGATCGTTGGTATCGTGCAAAAGTCAATTTTGTAACATTAGATGAAGAGAAAGCCATTGAGAAGAAAACCGCCGTTACAATGATGGTTCAGGCAGCTAATCTGAAGGATGCATTAACATTGTTATTAGAGAGATTGAGTACTACTTTATCCGATTGGGAAGTGGTGGCTATAACCGAAACTGCTATAATGGATGTCTATCCTTATGTTCCTCAAGAGGAACAAGTAAAGAGTTCTATTGAGCAAGAATAACCTTTTTATTTGCTATCAATATAATATGTCGGTTGCTGAAAATTTACAAGCTGTTTGGAAAACAATTCCATCTACTGCAGAGTTGGTGGCGATTTCTAAATTTCATCCTGATAACGCTATCCTTGAGGCGTATAAAGCTGGCCAAAGAATCTTTGGAGAAAGTCGTGTAAAAGAATTGGTACAAAAGCAAGCAATCTTGCCTAAAGATATTGAATGGCATTTTATCGGTCATTTACAAAGCAATAAAATTAAAACTGTTTTGCCTTTGGTGTCTTTAATTCAGAGTGTTGATTCAGTGCATTTGATTGAAGAAATTGAACATGAAGCAGATAAACAGAATCGGAATATCGATTGTTTGTTGCAGGTTCATATTGCTAAGGAATCTACAAAATATGGTCTTACGTTTGATGAGGTACATCAATTTCTGCAATCAGATATGTTTCTCGCATTAAATCATCTGCATATTATTGGATTAATGGGAATGGCAACATATACGGAAGATGTGGAAATGATTCGGGGAGAGTTTCGCTCTTTAAAAGCCTTATTTGATGAACTAAAATCGCTTTATTTTCTGCATGTAGATGCTTTCCGGACGTTATCGATGGGTATGTCCAATGATTACTTGATTGCTATCGAAGAAGGAGGTACGATGGTACGCGTTGGAACTGCTGTTTTTGGGTTACGTTCTTGTACATTGGTCTAACTTTTTATGGAAACAAGTAAAGATATTCATCAGATCATTTATCTTAATGATGTTTTAATTTCCATAACGTCTTGTTGTCAATAACTTCTTATTTGTTTTTTATCCAATTTAGAGGGAATCATATTCATTTCTAATCATTATGGACTACTCTTTTTTTCATATAGCACAATTAATAGGTGGCAAATCTATTGTTCATCATGATGGTGTAATTACTCGTTTGCTTACAGATAGCAGATCTCTCATTTACACGGACGAAACTCTTTTCTTTGCCTTACGTTCTTCCAGTAACGATGGGCACCGTTATGTACGTGATTTATATCATCGCGGAGTACGCTATTTTGTGGTGAGTGAATTTACACATGAGTTTGAGGTGTTGAAGGAGGCTAATTTTTTAATCGTTCCGGATACTTTATTGGCTTTACAACAATTAGCAGCGTTTCATCGCAATCATTTTTCATTGCCTGTAGTGGGGATCACCGGTAGTAACGGTAAAACTATTGTGAAAGAATGGTTATCACAATTGCTTCATGTTGACTATAATACTGTTCGTTCTCCACGAAGTTATAATTCTCAGGTGGGTGTCCCGTTATCGGTTTGGCAACTCAATGAGCAAAATACGTTGGCGTTGTTCGAAGCCGGCATTTCCCAAAAAGGAGAGATTGAACGTTTAGAACATATTATCCGGCCAACAATTGGTGTGTTGACAAATATCGGACAAGCACACCAGGAGAACTTTACTTCATTGATTGATAAGTGTCGCGAGAAATTATTGCTTTTTGTTGATAGTGAGTGGTTAATATCGTGTAAAGATCAGAAATTGGTTGAACAATGCATTAAGGACTCAGGGCTTACATGTCGTCGTTTTACATGGGGATATAGTGAGGAAGCAGATTTGCAAATAAATAAGATTGAGAAAGCCAGTAAAAGTACAGCCATCAGTTGTGAGTTAATGGATCAAACATACCATTATTCTATTCCTTTTGTGGATGATGCATCAATCGAAAATAGTCTGCATTGTCTGGCAACATGGATTTTATTAGACGAAGTAATTAGTGGCAAAAAATTATTACCTGCTGTTTTAGCTGAACGTATGAGCTTGCTTGAACCGGTTGCCATGCGATTGGAAGTAAAAGAAGGACGTAATGATTGTTTAGTGATTAATGATAGTTATAATGCTGATATCAACTCCTTGAGCATTGCGCTCGATTTCTTACTTCGTCAGGCAAAAGACAAGCAGATGAATCGTACACTTATTCTGTCTGATATATTACAAAGTGGAGAGAAAAGTGATGTCTTATATGAACACATCGCTCATCTTGTTAAAGATAGCGGCATACAGCGTTTTATTGGTATTGGCAATCAAATATCACAGTATGCTGCATTATTTGACGAAGCTACAAGCACTTTCTTTGAAACGACAGAAGATTTATTGTTTTTTGCTCCTTGGAAGACGTGGAAAAATGAAGTCATCTTGTTAAAAGGATCGCGTAAATTTCATTTTGAATTACTTTCGGAACAGTTGGAAAATGTTGCGCATCAAACCATTTTAGAGGTGAATTTAGGTTCATTGGTACATAATTTCAATTACTTTCGCTCAAAACTTCGTCCTGAAACCCGCATTGTGAGTATGGTGAAAGCATTTGCTTATGGTAGCGGTGCTGTGGAAGTGGCACGTACATTACAACAACAACGATGCAATTATCTTGCTGTGGCTGTTGCAGATGAAGGTGTTGAATTACGTCGTGAAGGGATTACGATTCCGATTTTGGTCATGAATCCTGAGGCTAATAGTTTCAATTTGTTATTTGAATATCAATTGGAACCTGAAATTTACAGCATTAACTTGTTGAAACTATTTTTGAAAAGCACTGCGCGTCACGGGATCACTCATTATCCGATTCACATTAAGATTGATAGTGGCATGCATCGCTTAGGGTTTGGTGAGGATGATTTACCAGACTTGTTGTCATTGCTAACATTAAATGATCATGTGCAAGTTCAGTCGGTGTTCTCTCATTTGGCAGGAGCGGACGAATCTCAGTTTGACGATTTTACAGCTCAGCAGGTAGATGTCTTTTCCCGATGTGCCGATCGTATCACGCGAGCATGTGGATATCCTGTCTTGAGACATATTTTGAATTCTGCTGGCATTGAACGTTTCCCTGAATTCCAATTTGATATGGTACGGCTTGGTATTGGTCATTATGGTATTAGTGCCATTGGCTCACCTGAAATACAAAATGTTTGTACACTGAAGACGACTGTATTACAAGTCCGTCATGTAAAAGCAGGAGAAACGATTGGATATAGTCGCCGGGGTGTGTTGACTCGTGATAGCGTAATTGCTGTTCTTCCGATTGGTTATGCAGATGGATATGATCGCCGTTTTGGTAATGGAGTAGGCAGGGTATTAATAAATGGACAATTAGCTCCTGTAATTGGTACAGTCTGCATGGATGTAACCATGATTGATGTTACCGGAATGAGAGTCAATGAAGGGGATTCTGTGGTTATTTTTGGTGATAAATTACCAATTAGCGAAGTAGCATCATCTATTGGTACTATTTCGTACGAATTGTTGACTAATATTTCTCGTCGTGTGAAACGCGTTTATTTTCAGGAATAAAACAATGTTTTCCGGTTTTTGGGTTTAATTCCAGTGAGATATTCTTTTTTATTTTATAGAATAAAAACTTTTCCTACATGCGTTCCGGCATTTCAATGCCGAGTAAATGCATGGCTGAGTAAAGAATCTTTGCACTATTGCGTGAAAGTTCTAATCTAAATGAGCGGAGTCCTTCGTTTTCTTCTTTCAAAATGGGATAGTCGTGATAAAATTGGTTGTACTCTTTGGCTAACTCATACGAGTAATTAGAGATGATAGCAGGAGAGTAGTTGTTCCCTGCGTCCTCGACTGTTCCTGCAAATGCACTTAATAATTGAATCAAGCTGATCTCTTTTTCCGAAAGAGGTTGGGTTAGAGGCAAGGATTCTGCTATCTGAATATTTGCTTCAGTTGCTTTGCGTAAAATAGATAAAATACGAGCGTAGGTATATTGAATAAAAGGCCCTGTGTTGCCATTGAAATCAACCGATTCCTTTGGGTTAAAGGTCATGTTTTTGCGTGGATCAACCTTTAAGATGAAATATTTCAAGGCGCCTAACCCAATTCTGCGAACGATGGATGCGGCTTCTTCCGGTGAACATTGATCTAATTTGCCTAACTCTTCTGATGTCTGACGCGCAGTGGCAATCATTTCGTCCATCAAATCATCAGCATCAACTACTGTACCTTCGCGTGACTTCATTTTCCCTTCCGGCAGTTCAACCATGCCATACGAGAAATGAACTAAGTCTTTGCCCCATGAAAATCCAAGTTTATCGAGTAAGATCGAAAGAACTTGAAAGTGATAATTCTGTTCATTTCCAACCACATAAATCATTTTATCGATGGGATAGTCGTCATATCGAAGTTTGGCGGTTCCAATGTCTTGTGTGATATATACTGACGTACCATCAGCTCGCAACAAAAGCTTTTCGTCTAGTCCGTCAGCTGTTAAATCAGCCCAGACAGAGCTGTCATTACGTGTATTGAATATGCCCTTTGCAACGCCTTCCTCAATTTGTTGTTTCCCGACAAGATAAGTGTTTGATTCATAATATATTTTATCAAAATCGACTCCCAACGCTTTGTATGTAATGTTAAATCCGTTATAAACCCATTGATTCATTGTTTTCCACAATTTGCGTATTTTAGGATCATTGGCTTCCCATTGACGTAACATTTCCTGAGCTTCGAGTATGAGTGGAGCTTCTTTTTTTGCTTGTTCTTCAGATATGCCTTGTTCAATTAAAGCCTGAATTTGTTTTTTGTATTCTTGATCAAACTTTACATAATAGTCTCCAACCAAGTGATCACCTTTGATTCCTGTCGATTCAGGCGTCGCGCCATTTCCATATTTTTGCCATGCTATCATTGATTTGCAAATGTGAATGCCCCGATCGTTGACGATATTGGTTTTGACCACACGGTTGCCATTCGCTTTCAAGATTTCTGCTAAGCTGTAACCTAACAGATTGTTTCGAATATGTCCTAAGTGTAGAGGTTTATTGGTGTTGGGTGAAGAATATTCGATCATGACTAACGGAGAATTTTCTGTTGCCGGTTTTATACCAAAAAAAGGTTGTTTATTAATAGTATGAAGCGTTTCCACCCAATAATTTTGTGCAATGGAGAAGTTAAGGAATCCTTGAATGACATTGAATCCTGAGATCATCGGGTTGGTTTGTTGCAGATAATCACCAATGGCTTGAGCAATGGTTGCTGGAGATTGACGAAGCTGTTTAGCAAGTGGAAACATCACGATGGTAATATCTCCATCAAACTCTTTTTTAGTTTTTTGCACTTGAAGAGCTTGTTCATCAATTGATATGGCGTACAGATGTTGTACAGCAAGACTAACTGCTTTTCGAATAATAGATTCAATGCTCATAATGATGCGATTTTATTAGTAAAGAGAATATTTTCAATATTTTACTTTATATTTGTTGATTCGGTTGTTCTGTTTTGAATTGTGGTAGTTGCACAGGTATTCGGTTTGCATACTACTGCTTGATTGTGTTTGCGAACTTGTAGCTGGCTTACAAATAATCCACCGATGACAATAGCAATTCCAATAATTTGCTGAAATGATAGTATTTCGTGTAAAATCAATGCAGAAAAAAGTGCAGTAACGGCAGGCATTAAATTACAAAAAACATTACTCCGCACAACTCCGATTCGTCGAACTGCTTCTGCAAAAAGAACAAAGGCAATGAATGAGGCAAAAAGGGCCAACATGAGTACACTTATTACAGAATCGGCTCTTAAAACTAAATGCGAAAGTTTTGGGGCGTCAAATCCCAGAAAAAGTGGTAAAAAGAAAAAAATACCAATCAGGTTTTGATAGCCAACCAAGGTAATCCCGTTGTAGTGTGCCGAGAGTTTTTTAAGAACGACCGAGTAAAAAATAGCCGATAATAAAGCAAACGAAAGTAATATTAACCCTATTCCATCTGTTCTTTTTGCTTCGTGTTGGTGTGCTGATACTATAGCTATTACGCCTCCCACTGAAAGCACAATACCGGCGATATTTGTCCATGTGACTCGTTCTTTTAAAAGAAAATAGGCTACGATAGGTGCAAAGAGCGGAATGGTAGAAATTATGACGGATGCCATAGTCGGACTTACACGCGTCAACCCATAAGTCTCTCCAATAAAATACAAAAACGGTTCGAAAAGAGCCAATAATAAAAACCACTTTATGTCCTCCCTTTTTGGTTTTTGCATAAAATGAAAACTGTACCCGAAAGTAAAAAGCAAAATAGTGGCAATGGTCAATCGCAATTCAAGTAGGGTTAATACCGGGAAAGTACGCATGGCAATATTCGTCCATACGTATGAGAATCCCCAAAATATCATGGCTACTATGATGGATGCATAGGTAATAATGGGCAGAAAAAGTCGATGTTGTTGTGTCGAATTAAACATTCATTAGTTCGTTCATCCATTGGTGTATATTCTCCCACCGGTCGGGTTTTATTTTTGGTCCGATTTCTTCAATAACATTGGCTGCAAGATAAGATCCGATTTGTCCTGACATTTCTAATGGCAACTGGTTGATCCACCCAAAAAGGAAACCAGCAGCATAGGCATCGCCTGCTCCAGTTGTATCTATGCGTTTTGCTTCATAGATAGGAATGTGTAGCACATCTTCCCCATGTTGGATAAAAGAGCCTTGTTTCCCCGCTTTAACAACAGCAATGGAGCATATTGAGGCAAGTTTTTCCAACGCTTTTGGAAGTTTTTCTCCTGTGAGTGCATTTGCCTCTTCTTCATTCGCGAATACTATATCTACCTTGTCTGCGATGATCTGTTGTAAGAAATCCAGATTCTCTTCCACAATATTGAAACTTGACAAATCAAGCGAAACGGTCAGTCCGGCATCTTTGGCTAATGTAATAGCGCTTTCTATTAAATTATAATTTTGCACTAAGTAGCCTTCAATATGGAACAAACGAAACCCATCAAAAAGATCGCGACTTAAGTCGTTGGCTGTCATGTCGGCGCTTGCTCCTAAATACGTACACATGGTTCGTTCTCCATCCGGAGAGATAAGCACAGTGCATCGTCCCGAAGAATATTGAGAAAAGAAAAAGAAAGGAATAACACCGTTACTTCTTGTTTCTTGTTGAAAGAAATTTCCTATTTCGTCTTTTCCTATTTTGCCAATAAATTCTGTTGTTATTCCAAGTTGAGCAAGAATACTTAGTGTGTTTGATGCTGATCCTCCAGCCACATAATGCATTGTATAAACCGATGTCTCTTTTAGTAACTGTTGCAACATAGTCTCGTCAATCAGTTGCATGCTGCCTTTGGGAAGATTGAGTCGATATAGCATTTCGTCTGATTGAAGCATCGTTAACACATCAACAAGGGCATTTCCCATGCCCAGAATTTTATTTGACATTCTTGATTGTTTAGGTGAATTTTTGAGTTAAAAAAAGCGGCACAAAGGTAGCAAATTTTCCATATATGGAATCCAAAGATTCTTTTAAAGATCGAATCCGATGTCGCGACGAAAATATTTTCCTTCAAATACGATCTGTTCGGCGTTAGCTAACGATTGCTTAGTAGCTTCTTCTTTAGTTTCTCCGTACGAGCTGACAGCCATTACACGACCACCATTTGTGACAACTTTATCACCCGATATAGTGGTGCCTGCATGAAATACGTAACTTCCTGCAACTTTGTCAAATCCATTGATGATTTTCCCTTTTGTGTATGCCTCTGGATATCCTCCCGCTACTAACATAACAGCTACTGCGTGGCGAGGGTCAATTACTATCTCTTTTTCATGGAGGTTGCCATTGATCACACCTTGAATCAGTTCTAATAGATCGGATTGTAATCGTAACATTACCACCTCGGTTTCAGGATCACCCATGCGCGCATTATATTCAATGACATATGGTTCGTTTCCAACTTTAATAAGACCAAAAAACAGAAACCCTTTGTATACTATTCCTTCAGATAACAGTCCTGTCATCGTCGGTTCAATGATACGATCAATAACCTTTTGCATGAACATATTATCAGCAAATGGAACAGGTGATACAGATCCCATGCCGCCGGTATTAAGTCCTTTATCTCCTTCTCCAATCCGCTTATAATCTTTTGCTTCAGGTAAAAGTTTATAATGAATGCCATCGGTGATAATAAAGACAGAACATTCGATACCGGAAAGAAATTCTTCGATCACTACTGTTTTTCCGGCATCACCAAATTTTCCTTTGAGCATTTGTTCCAATTCTTCAATCGCTTCATCCAAATTGTGAATAATCAATACTCCTTTTCCGGAAGCCAATCCATCAGCTTTGAGCACATAAGGAGCATGTAATGTTTTCAAGAAAGAAATTCCTTCTGATAAAGTAGTCCCCGTAATGCTTTTGTATCGTGCTGTTGGAATGTTGTGTCGCATCATAAATTGTTTGGAAAAGTCTTTGCTCCCTTCCATTTGCGCGGCTATGCGATTTGGACCGATTACCGGAATCTTTTCAAGCAACGTATCTGCTGCAAAAAAATCAACAATGCCATGCACTAATGGATCTTCTGGCCCAACAATCACAGCATCGATGGCGTATTTTAATGTGGCTTTTTTTATTCCTTCAAAATCGTTCACTGAAAGTGATAGATTGGTTCCTATTGCAGCTGTTCCTGCATTTCCGGGTGCAATGTATAGGTGTGAAAGAAGTGAACTTTGTGATATTTTCCATGCCAAAGCATGTTCTCTGCCACCGCTACCAAGTAAAAGAATATTCATGAGTACTGAGTTGAATAGTTTATAGAAAATATAATATGGATTTGTTCTCTTCGAAAAAAGATTGAGCAATGTTACTGTATTCTACTTGTTTTTTGTAATGACTCCATATCTTCTTTCGATTTACTGGTGGTAACCAAATAAACTCCCATAAAAATAAAGATTGCTGCAATCGGCTTTATCCAAGTGAAGTTTTCTTTACCTAAAAGAATAGAGATGATCGATGCTGTTAAAGGTTGCAAGTAATTGTACATGCCAATGGTTGTGGGACGAATGCGTTTTTGTGAAACAGGTATTAATAGATAAGTGATAAAAGTTGCCCCAATCAACATGTAGAGTAAACTTCCCCAAGCTTCAGGATTGAATTGCGAGAAAATTTTTGCTGTAAGCAATTCTTTGTACCCCATTGGAAATGTAAGAATTGTTGCAAAAAGGAACATCCATTTCATGATTGTGACTGATTTGTAACGTTTTGAAATGGAGCGGGTCAATACCAGGTAGAAGGCATATGCAATACTGCTGCCGATGCAAAGCAAATCACCCAGCATGGATGCTGTGTGCCCATTTTGCTCAAATCCTGAAGTGAAGATGATAGCTAAAACCCCGGCAAAACCTAAAAGAACTCCACCTGTTTTTTTTGTTGTAATGGGTTCTTTTAAGAAAATAGAAGAGATGATCATTACCAAAAGAGGGGTCACCGTTGCTATTATTGATGCATCCGATGAGGATGTCCGCATCAACCCTTCAATAAAGAATCCTTGGTTAAAGACGACTCCCAGCATAGCACCAATAAATAAAATACCTAAATCTTTCCGGGTGACATGTTCGGGCTGAAGAAAAAGTGAAGTGATCCAAAAGGCAATGGCACCAAATAAAAAACGGGAATAAGTCATCGCTTCTACAGACATCCAATTTGGTAGCAACATCTTCGAAAAAGGAATGTTGACTCCAAAAATGGTAGCAGTGAAAAACATGGCGATATGGCCTTGCAGTTTTTCTTTGTTCATTGATGTGACGTAACGGATAGTAACTTATTGTTTTCCAATCTTCTTTTTTGCTTATGCATAGAAAAATTTGCAATAGCAAAGTTACAACAAATAACGAAGCCGACGGTGTATTTGCAAAATGATGTGATGTTGACATTAAAAAAACAGGGAAAAGAAGATCTTCTTTTCCCTGTTTTTGAATAAGTTATATGTTGAAATTATTGATTTTCTATCTTGATGACTTTGTACCAAATGGTTCCATTATTTATAATGGCCTGATATTGCACGCCATCTACAATGTAATAGGTATTGCCATCAATAACTAATTGCTGGCCTCCATCAGGAATACTTTGCACTAAAGCGCCTAATGGTGGCTGTACAACAACATATTCAGAACCAGATTGTTGGTAATAAGCTCCTGCGTAATAATAGTAGGGAGTATTGAACAAAGAGAATGTGAAAAATCCAACTGGCAGAAAGCCGATTCTAAATCCGATAGGCGGTTCACTCACTACAAACCCATTTCCATGATGACGATAAAAAATTCCATTGTTATAGGCATATCTATCACTGCCATAACTACGCATAATGCTACCTGATGGAACTGCGGCTATTCTTGTCCCTCTTGCCGGTAAGCTAATGTTGCTTCTTGTGTTGCCCGGAATGTTTACTTGTGTAGTACGAACGTCTCTTGTTGATTGTCGTGTTTGAGCAACTGAAACAGAGTGCCCTCTTACAGAAGAGTGATGCCCGGCATGATGTCCGCCTCCTCCTCTCTGTTGAGCTTGAATAGGCATTGCTCCTGAAATTAGAAAAAGGAAGCAAAATGATCCAATGTAAATAAGCTGTTTGCACATATAAGCAAATAGTTTATTGCTGATTGTCGTTTTTATTAAACCAATAGTTTTCATACATGTTTTTTTTAGGTGAATATTTTGGAACTCTTTCTACACCTTTGACCTGTTTTTTTCTAAAAAGTTTAATCCACTTGAATGATTAAATAGCGGGAGATGCTCCAAAATTCATTATAATCCTTGATAGTCAGCACATAATTTCCATCTTTTTTGTCAAGAGAATAAGATCCCTGAGGATGTGTAGTCAATATCTTCACTTTTTTAGAATATAATGGAATCGTTTTTACCTGACGGATATCAATTTTGACAAAGTACTGTTTGTTAAAATCTTTTTGCAATACTTTTTCCGAAGAGAATAATCCTCCGGCAGAAATTATTTTTTGTGCTTTCAACTCTTTATTGGTTCCGAAAACATACCAAGCTGTATGTATTTTAGCGTCTTGGGCTGCCAATTCCTGTTGCTGAGCTTGCTTTTGAGAGCTCAACGTATTAACTGTCTGATGTAAGGTGTCTACGTTTTTACTCAACTCTGTGATTGTTGCATCTTTTATTTTCAATTCGTCCGATAAAGATTGAATTAATTGTATCTTTTCATTTAATGTTGCATTTAGACGTGCTACAGTTTGTTCCAATGCGGCTATGCGGATGTCACTTTTGTGTAGTTTATGATTCAAAACAGATAACTTTTCTTTGTTGTTTTTCAAAATCTCACTGATCTGAATGACGTCGTCATTGATCTTAGTACGAATATCAGGTGTGTTTTCACTCGATTTATTCACCTGAATGTAATTTTCCATCTCTTTGATTTTGCTGAAATTATCTTCAATCTCGTTCATTGAACTGAGGTAATCATTTGTTTCATTTTCTAAGTGTGATTTGGCTTCTAACAAAGAGTCATTTTCTTGTTGTAGCTTTTTTACATCTGTAGATTGATGGCTGCATGATGCAAGTAATGCCATGCTGAGGATAAAAAGAACTTGTTTCATAGCGATGAGTATTGATAATGAGTAGATAAATGTTTGAAAATAAATTGAGGTTTCTTCATGCAAAGATAATACAAAAATGAGGATTAACTTTCTTTCCCTGCTACAATTAGCACAATTTCTCCTTTCGGTGATTTTTTGTTGAAATGAGCAATGAGTTCACTCAGCGTGCCACGAACTGTCTCTTCATATATCTTGGTTAACTCGCGCGATACAGTTGCTTTGCGTTCAGTACCAAAATATTCGCTAAACTGTTGTAAGGTTTTTACTAAACGAAAGGGGGATTCATAAAAAACCATCGTTCTCCATTCTTCCGATAACTCTTTCAAACGAGTCTGGCGTCCTTTTTTTTGTGGCAAAAAACCCTCAAAACAAAAATGGTCATTGGGTAGTCCTGAATTGACTAACGCAGGAACAAAAGCTGTTGCGCCTGGAAGACATTCAACCTCGACATTCTGTGCTACACATTCACGCACTACCAGAAAGCCCGGGTCAGAGATTGCCGGTGTACCTGCATCAGATACTAAAGCCATCGTTGCACCTTGTGCCATTCGTTCTACTAATGATGCTACTGTTTTGTGTTCGTTGAATTTGTGGTGCGGCATCATTTGTGTTTCTATTTGAAAATGATTCAACAGGAAGCCTGTTGTACGAGTGTCTTCAGCTAAAATGAGATCGACTTCTTTCAGCAACCGGATGGCTCGTAAGGTAATATCTTCTAAATTGCCGATTGGAGTGGGAATAAGATAGAGTTTGCCCATAAAAATAGGAGAGTTGTCAGTTTTCAATGAATTTTCGGAGGACAAGACGAATGAAATTTGAAACATGTGGATTTCTTTCGTCCCAATTGAATGACTGGAGAAGCGCAATTGCTTCGTCTTTATCTTTGGCAGCGTTGAGCTGCGTCAGAGTTGTGTTAAGCTTTTCGCCATTACCTCCAAACAATTCACGTTGAAAGCGAAACCGATCAGCTAAACTAAGCGCTTGACGTAAATCGTCCACTTTGCTGTTTTGCATTGTTTCGGACAATGACGCTTCTGCTTGAAGTGCAATAGCTTCATTGAGAGATTGTTTGGCCGTATTTAGTGTTTCAGCCAACGAGGCTGCCAAATGCATCGTGCCTCCCTTGTCTTCTATCGGTTGATTTGGAATTGTTGACGGAACGATTTTTTGCTCATGATATTCTTTCCTCGAATGTTGAACGGGTGTTTGATTCGTCTGTTCAACTTTTGGTATTTTATACGTCTCCTGTTTTGTTTCATCCGGAATTCCGGTTTCAATTTTCTCAATCTTATCCGGTTGTACAGTGAAAGTTTCAAGTCGTTCTGTTGAAGCCAGATAATTTACTTGATCTAAATCTTCCAAAATACTTGTTATCTTGCTTTTAGCCAATAATAGCAAGGTGGGGGAGAGAGTATCGATTTCTTTCATCCCTTTGACGAGTATTTCTAACTCATTGATTTCCTTTTCAATTAACGTAAATAAAATGGTTTTGTTCATAAGTTTATTTGCTGGTGGGTGGCAAAATCAAACGCAACTTTTATCTTTGCAAATCTTGTGTAAAGATACAAAAAAACAGTACCATGATCTATTTTGAATCAAATTTTAATTCTACTGAAAAAAAAGGAAGTGTGGAGGTAATTTGTGGCTCGATGTTTTCAGGCAAAACGGAAGAACTTATTCGACGTCTTCGCCGTGCTGAATTTGCCAAACAACGTGTAGAAATCTTTAAACCTGCTGTAGATACCCGTTATTCGGAAGTGGAAGTAGTGTCGCACGATCATCATTCCATTATCTCAACGCCTGTTGATTCATCTCAAAATATTCCTCTGATGGTGGGCAATGTGGATGTAGTGGGTATTGATGAAGCACAATTTTTCGACGAAGGCATTGTTGATGTATGCAATCGTTTAGCCAATATGGGTTTGCGTGTTATTGTCGCCGGCCTTGATATGGATTTTCGTGGAATTCCATTTGGACCTATGCCTGCCCTGATGGCTATTGCTGATGATGTTTCCAAAGAACATGCTATTTGCATGCGTTGTGGCAATCCGGCTTATGTCTCACATCGTTTGGTACCTGATGACAAGCAAGTACTTCTTGGTGAAAAGGACGAATATGAGCCGATTTGTCGCCGTTGCTTTGAAATCGAAAAGCAAAAACAACACTCAATATCATCTGCTAAAGATGGGTTGTCGAACATGTAACAGTAAAAACTTCATTTTAAAATGAAGTATTTACTGTTACATGTTGGTTTGTTGATCTTTGGGAAAGTGTTCCGCCTTATAACATCAGTCTTTTTTGTTTTTTGCCGCGTACTTCATTTCCAGCATAAAAGCAACCAATAATCCGATACCTCCGAAAATCAATACCGATGCACCATAAACGATGCTTGTCATTTCCTTCACTTGATTTACTTTGTCCCAATCAATAGCTCCCGGAGTAAAGCTGGCTGACAGTAAATTATAATTACCGAAAGCAAACATGCTGATAAAGAATCCTACCATCAATCCAAGTCCCACCCCGATTAACAGACACCCGACTTTCAACGACCCGAAAGATTTGAAAGCAGAAACTTGAGCAGGAAAAGAGAATTTATTCTCAATCATTGAAGCATCAAACTTTTCGCTCATCTTTTCAATCAGGGTCAGACGTTCTCTTTTACGTACGAAAAGTTCAAACAGTTTGTAAATCCCAAGGGTTATCATTCCGACAATTAATGGGATCATAATGAAATCCATCATAAGAGTAGTTTTTTAAGTGAATAATTTTGTTCTTTGTTTAGTTTGACGCATCAACCGCGAAATGGTTACAAGTCAATGCACAAAAATGCCTGTTTGTAGATGAAGGTCATGCAAGGTGTAACCAAATTACGAAAATGGCGTCTAACTTTACGTTATGGAATCTCGGTATGAAACGAACTTATCCGGCTAACTTCAACCATCCTTGAAAATGGTATTCTGAGTTCCTCTGACCTTATAAATGAGATTAATGACGGAAGAAATAGGCTATATAAGACGTATCCTTGACGGGGAAACCAATTTGTTTTCCTTCTTTCTTGAGCGATATAGCCGGCCCATTTATTCATTGATTATTCAGATCATACCAAATCATGAAGATGCAGAGGAGTTAACGCAGGATACTTTTGTGAAAGCTTTTAGGAAACTGGGCGCTTTTAAAAATGATTGCAGCTTTTCTACTTGGTTATACCGGATTGCGTATAATACGGCAGTTTCAGCAACGCGAAAACGAAAAATCATTTTTCCTGTCTTGGATGACAGTATGATTGAAAACATTCCCGATGAAACGATTGATATTTTCTTTGCAGGTGATGACGACGAAGAAATGCTTCAAAAGTTGGAACAGGCTATTGACAATCTGAATCCTGAAGAGAAAGTGCTGATTACACTTTACTATATGGATGAAAAACCGATTAATGATATTGCTTCCATTCTCGGATTAACGCCCGAAAACATAAAAGTAAAGTTATTTCGTGTTCGGAGAAAATTATATGGTTGGATTAAAAATAAAGAGTATGAAGCGGGATAAAGCATTAATCAAAGCACTAAACAATAAAGGAAAAGATTCTCTGTCTTATGGGTTTGAGTTTCAAATGATGCGCCGGATATTGGTTGAAGCGGAACGGAAGAAGAAACATTCTTTTATATTAGGATTGAGCTTAATATCTATGGTTTCTGTAGGAATGATTGTTGTGACGATTTACGTTTTAATGCATTATGTGTCGTTCTGTACATACCTGACCTTACCTGATATCTCTTTTTCAACCGAAACGCAATCATTGTTTATTCTATATTGCTACATCGCTCTCCTCGTTCTTGTTTTATTGGGTTTGGATGCTTATTTTCGCAAATTGCGACATAAAGGAAACGAAAAAGAATCTTAGCCTTCATTGTTTTCTCTCTTCAGTCACTCAATGTATAATGTATTCAGTACCCTCTTAAATACAGTTCAGGCACTTGAATCATAGATACATAATCATTACATCTTAAATTTTTTATCCGATAAGATATTCAGATTAGGGGTGTAATATCATTTTTACATCAAAAAAATTATCCTTTCTTGAAACTGCTACGATTAATTCAAGATTACCTTACGCACGTTTTTGCCGGATTTAACAATATAAACGCCAACATATGGTATCGGTATCGTGCATATACTCAAACCTCCTTGTTGTGAGGCAATTTTTTCACCAAATACATTAAACACCTCAATAGCTTCTAAAGCCCCTTTTACAATAATATGACCATGAGTCGAATGTACTTTAAATCCTTCTTCTTTCGTTGAAATTGTGCCTGTTGAGACTGAATGTGTCGGTTGTATCGTGACATCATCCAATGCTAAAGCTTGTGCGTTCGTTGTTGTGCTTCCATTCGTTACGGAATAATTCCATGCTAAATACATAATTCCTCCGCAAGCTAAAGGTGAAGGTAATTTTAATGTTTGGTTTGTTACTGACCGGATAGTATCTGGTGCTGTTGTATATCCTTTATTGTCAGCATCTGGATTAAAAGCTGTAATAAAAACACTATCTGCTACAACCCAATTTAAACCATCTGTTGAATAAAAGAGTGTCATTGAAAATCCTGAAGCATTTTTGCCGTTTCGATATTTTTCCACGGCATAACTAACGGTAAGAGAATCTATGGGCGAGGAATCAACATTTGTTAACTGCAAGTAAATATTAATGCTCTTTGAGCTTGAAGATGATGATAGACCGCCGATTGCCCGATCTAATACTGAACCGGAGTCTCCTGCGCCAAAATTATAGATTCCGTTCGCTGCAGTTGTGGTCATATTATTTCCGCCGATTCTTGTAGTAGTGGTTCCGGCAGCAAAATAACTGCCAACCTTACGAACACCCTGATCGTTATCCGTTTTCCATCCTGAGGGCAAAGCAGTTGTTGCTGTTGTTCCCATTTCGTCAAAATTTTCTTTATAAGGTGAGTCTGACGAAATTCTTACTTGTGCTTGAAGTCCCAAAGTGCAAAGTAGAAAAAACACCACCCAACTGTGACTTATCATTAATGAAGCCAATCTTTTGATGTACGTAATTTTTTGCATGGAGAAAATCTTTAAATGGAAAATCAATGGAATAAGGAAGATTTTAACGCCTTCTTCTCTTGTTTTGCGGCTCACCGGTCGAGGTCACTCGTTAGTCAGCCTTTGTAATACCAGATAAGTAATAAATCGGATTCTTATTTAGAATAAGTAACTGATTTTAATCTATTGGTTTAATGTCATACTTCTATTTATACACAAACAATATTGTGTTAAACTATTTATCAAACAACAACAAATGTAATCAATTAGCAAACTAGATGCTTTGATGAAATAAATAATAATATTTAAAATACCCGATATAAGTAGTAAAAACAATGTAATGTCGTGCTTTATTTCATACGATTGAGAGAGAGATGCTGAGATCCTCCAATGTTTGTTCTATATTCGGTCTATTCCCATTCAGAGATAAAACGTATATAATACGTATATAAAACCTATATAAAACGTATATAATACCTACTTATATAGATAGGTATTATATAGGTATTATCTACGTGTCATATACGTTTATAATTCGTAGTACCTATGAACCGGTTACGAGGCAGCATCGAAGGAAAGGCGATGTTCCTGGTCGTGAATGCCAGTTGAGGTACATACCTTGCTTTGGGTGAAAACATTGCGAAATTCTGGAAGGATTTAATTTGAACCGACGGTCAGTGTTAGCTAATTTTTTGATATTGGCATTGACTGACGTAGCGACATTATGTGCTCCCATTGCCTTGCGCGATGCCACCACCTGTGAATCACAAACGGCAACTTATTGCAATGATTCTTTCTCTATTTATTTTTCGATTATCTGTTTTATTACCTAACCGACATTTACAGTTGGGGTTTCACCCCAAACTCCAGTTACTTTTTTGTCTTGACACCAAAAAGTAACCAAAAAAGGTCAAGACTCCGCCCGCTTCACTCTCAAAACTGTCGTTCGAAGGCTACATCTTCCAAACTCGCTTCTTCGTCGCTCAAACAAGGAAGATTTTAACGCCTTCTTCTCTTGTTTTGTGGCTCACCGGACGAGGTCATTCGTTAGTCAGCCTGTAGCCCCAGATATGTAAAAAATCGGATACTCATTTTTATCACATTTCAGGCAATGATGCTTGTTTATTGCCGAATTAGTGATATAAAAAATGTCTTTTCTAATGTTGATAACTTTTCTAATGTTTCCACCTTATTTATGAATAATTGTCTACCTTTGTTCAAATTCTGACAATTCAAAAAGACAAAAGTCTAAAACAAAATAATTATGTTATTCGCTGATAAAATCAGACAACTAAGGGAAGATAGCAAACTGCTTCAACGGCAATTAGCTGCGGCATTAGAGATAGATACACCCATGTATAGTAAAATTGAGCGTGGCGATCGTCAGGCTAAACGCACACAAGTGGTTGCTATTGCAAAACTTCTCTCTACAGACGAAAGCGAATTGCTTACCCTTTGGTTGGCTGATAAGGTTATGGAAGTGTTGGACGGAGAGAAAGAATTGGCAGGGAAGGCGTTGGATATTGCAATAGAAAAATACTTGGGATAGATAATGAAAATTTAATACTGTGTTAAATGAATATTATTATAATGAATTGATAGACAAATATTCAGAATTTAAAGGCTGTGATAGATTGTCTGATATTTCTACTACTTTAATTTTAAAGAATTATAGTAGTAAGAATATTCATTTCAATTTTCCAAGGGGTTATGACTTAAACAGAATTATCAATCTGCTTTATAAAGTATTTGCAAAAGAGATTTTTAAAGAATATGCAGACTTCCCACCTTTAAAAAAAGGAGATTTAGTCAAACGAGTTGATACCAAAGGGAATGACCTATTCTTAGTAAAACAAATAATTGATAATGAAGTCACTTTGCAACTTAAAAAAAGTTCAATTAAATGTTCTATGCATGAACGATTCCTCAAATATGATTCTTTATTAAAACATTACACCCCAGTTATTCAAAACGCAAAGGATAAAACGATAAAAAAATATCAGGATTATTTTGCGAAGATAAATACATATGGCTTTCTTCCAACTTTTTTCTCAAAAAAAATTGTTTTGATTGCAGGACAAACAATTTGGAATAACTTGGAAGATAAAAATTACATACCTTCAATTTATTTACCAAATACAAGGGAAGGAGAAAGAACTTTATTAAAATCTATTCCCGCATTGGAGGACTGCTTAGTATATGTTGCTCCCAAATATGAAGTTTGTTATGAGACTCTTCTAAAAAGAAATATAGGGGTAGATACTATTATTATTTGTGATACGGATTTAAATTCACTTACTCAAATTATTCAAGACCAAGCAAAATATAAATTTAAGATTATTGGGCTTTCAAATGAAAGTGAAGTTCCAAAGTTAGATAATTCACTAACTTGGAATTGGCTAAAAGAAGAAATTGATGTTGTCGAACATAAATCCACAAATAAAATTGAAATTGTCGAGATAGAAGATAGTCTGTTAGCAACTCTGTTTCAAAACTTTGAGCGAGAAAGATCATTCGTCGCTAATCTTGAATATCCAATAAAATTAGGCAGTTATGGATATTATCTTCGTCTTGCATTTAATGCTTTACAAAATGACAATTTTGACTATGCCCTATATCGCCTCCAAACAAATAAAGAATTAGAGAAAAACGAAGGAGGATACACATTGGATTTTTTATCTGAAAATAATCCGAAATTGACATTAAAAAGTTTGATTCAGCATTTGAAAAATAAAACACATAAAATTCATAAAATAAAGGAATTATGGGAGTTAAGTAATCGAAAATTAGTAATAATAGCAGATCGCCAAGATGTTGACTTTATTAAAGAGCAATTGAAGACTACGATTAATGTTCTTACTTATACTGAATTAAAGAAACAATTGAAGAGTGATACGCTTGGTAGCAAAACACTACTATTTTATTCTTTTGATGGCACGAAACAAGAGTTCGATTTTATATATAGCTTGACCAACAATATTAAGTTTGTGCTTTACGAGCAAGAACATAGTTTGTTCAAAAAACAATTGCAGAACTACAAATTAAGTATTGAGGATGAATTAATAAGCAACAATAGACTTATCTTGTCAAAAATCAAATATGACCCTGTTACCGAACCGATAGTAAATATAAGTCCAACCTTAGAAGATATTATTAAGAAACTTGATGAGCGTTCACAGAAGGCGTATGACTATTATAAAGATGATGGAGATAGCCTTTTGGATGATGTGGAAGAACGAGTATCCTACCAAATTCGATTATCAAATGGTGACGTTGTAGATTTGGAAAGTAATGAAACCGTTTTTGATTTCGAATATAAATTAATTAAATCATATAGATTAAAACTTGGAGATAAAGTTCGTATTTATTCGAGAGAACAGTTAGCCGAAAAGCTATTCCAAATTGCAGTTGATGTAGAACCTGAAAAGTTCGGTAAAATAGAAGAACACTCTTTGTGCTGGCAGGAAATATTAAAAAAAATTGATAATGTATTCTCTTGCAGGGAGTATTTATATAATGAATTGCGAAAGAATGGACTAAAAGTACTACCTGCTACGGTTGATGCTTATTTTACAGGGAAAAGGAAGTTTCCTATGTATAATTCAGATTTGCACGCCGTCTGTGTATTAGCAGACAGAGTGATGCCTGAAGGAAATTTTGCACAGGAGATGTTTCCTCTTTTGAAAAAATCTAAGCGATTATACAATAGCACTATGATCGCGTTAGGGAGAGGTGTTAAACAAGAGATACAGCAATTCTTGAAAGATAAAGTTATAGGAGAAATTCTAAAGAAGAAAAATTTTACAAGAGAAGCCTTGCAACAATTCATTGATGAATATATGCCATTGTTAACAATAATAAAAATAGAGGAGGTCGGTAATGAACAATAGAGAGAAAGTAATTTCACGAGTTCAAAAAGAATTGATTGGTCCCGGATCGGATTTATTTGAGTGTGCAGATAAAGTAAGTTTCTCGGACGAAATTATTGCCGATAAGCCCCTGTTACGTTATTTTTCAGGTATTTTGTATCCGAAACAAACCGCTCTTGGCGATTTTGTTGAAGACGATGATGAAAGCGACGAAACCCCGATTGAAATTGCCGAAGACAAAAATGATAATTCTAAAGAAGCTAATGATACAATACAACCAGTAATTGCCAAAGAAGATGATAAAGAGGTTCAATATTCTGCAAGTACATTTTTCCCTTCACAATACGGCATTTCGTTTGCTATTTCGGGCGATTGTCCCGAAATTAAAGTCAAACTTTCATTTGGCAACTACAAGAAAGCTAAAGCAAAGGAAGTTGCAATTTTTTACGATGGAGATATTATAAATGCCGACAGCGGTAACAATCTACTTGAGGAAACCGGACTTTCTCAGTTTGTTGAATATGATACCGAAAGGAAACTCTTAAAACAGACAAAAGACCTCACAAAAGAGCAAAAACAACTTCGGAACAGTTGTTTGACTGAACTTGGAAAACAAACAACCCGAGAAAATGCTTTGAGTAAAGCACTTACAAAACTCTTTTTCAAAGATAAATATAAACGTAACGATAACCAAATTGAGATAACGGTTTCTTCTGTTGATATAAAAAAATCTGAGAATCAGCATTATGAAATTTCGTTATCAGAAATTCCAAACGTAAATAGTGACCAATGGTGGAAAAGTAAAAATGAATCATTAAAAAACAATTTAAAACTACATATCAAATTTTACGAGCAACCGACTAACAAATATGTAGTTAAAGTGTTTATAGAAAATACCTTACTTTTCCATCGTACAAAATTTGTTATTGCCAAAGAGACACTTAATCAAGCTTGTTTGTTCCAAACTGAAATAAAGATTGAAACTCCCTATTTATTACCTTTCAATGACTACAAAAGCAATATGTACAAATCAGAAGAAGACAGAATGTTGGATTTTCTATATCGAGAAAAGTTATCTTATGGTATTGGACATAATACTGCCTGTACTTGGGAAAATTGTGAAGATGACACAAAAAAGCCAACTTGGATAAGTTCTACTTTTTTACCTCAATTTAATGTAAAAAGTCAAAGCACGGACATTGAAAGTTTTGATAAGAAATCATTAGAAATCAAACAACTGTCAGAATTTAATACAGATGCCAAATCAATCATTTTAAATCTCAAAAAACTATCTGATACCTACTCTCAATGGATTGAAAATGAGCAAAGAATAACATATAGATTCAATTCTGAGGAAAAATCATTGGCTCAATTAAACATTGAAAAAAGTAAAATTATTCTAAGCCGAATGTGGAAAGGTGTTGCATTGTTAGAACAAAACGAAAATGCAATGAGGGCTTTTCAATTGGCAAATACTGCTATTTACCTGCAAATGTTTCAAAACCAATGGCATTTCAGTAAACAAAAAGATGGTTTTGAAGCATTTGAGAGAACTGACAGCCCACAATTCATATATCAAGAATATGCAACAAAAGAATATCCCGACCCAGACAGAGTTCCAAGTTGGCGACCGTTTCAATTAGCGTTTATTCTGCAATGTTTGCCGTCTTTTATTGACGAAAATTCGGAAGACAAAGATTTAGTTGATTTGCTATACTTTCCGACAGGTGGTGGTAAAACAGAAGCATATTTGGCTTTGTCTGCATTTTTGATATTTTGGCGCAGGTTGCAATATCCGAATAATTACGGTGGTGTAAATATTATTATTCGTTATACGTTGCGTTTGCTTTCGGCTCAACAATTTGAAAGAGCCACTAAATTAATTTTGGCTTGTGAGTTTATCCGTAAAAATCATTCTGATTTAGGAAATGAGCGAATAACGATTGGTTTTTGGGTTGGAGGCTCAACAATTCCAAACAAAATCAAAAGTAATGATAATAATTGTGCGGAGAAGAAACTACAAAATGCACAAGAAAGATTAATTAAAAATCAACCTACTATAAATCCATTTCAATTATCTAACTGTCAGTGGTGTAATGCAAAAATAATAGGCAAAACACAAGCAACTGCAAATGCAACTATCGGACACAGAATAAGTAGAAATCATTTGATAAGTTATTGCTTAAACCTAAATTGTGAGTATTCAGAAAGCAAAGACGGTTTTCCAATAGTTTTGGTCGATGAAGATATTTATGAGAATCCTCCTACAATGCTGTTTGCAACCGTTGATAAGTTTGCCCAATTAGCGTGGAAAGGCGAAGCAACAAGTTTATTCAATCACAACAATAATCGCAAACCTGAACTAATCATACAAGACGAATTACATTTATTGAGTGGTCCTCTGGGTAGTTTAGTCGGATTATTTGAAAATGTAATTTTATCGCTTTGTACAACTGAAACACAAAAGCCCAAAATCATAGCTTCTACTGCAACAGTTAAAAATGTAGAAGAACAAGTAAAGGGTTTATATAGCCGAGATGTTCAAATTTTCCCGCAAAATGCAACAAATGCTGATGATACATTTTTTTCAAAAACATTATCAACAAGCAAACGCCGTTATGTGGGAATTTTACCTACAGGTAAAACGCAAACAATGGCTACTTTGCGACTGAACGCTGCATTACTTTATGCTCGTTTGGAGTTATGGAAAGACAATGTAAACAAAGCCGAAGCAGACCAATTTTGGACTATTCTTTCTTACTTCAAAAGTTTGAAACATATTGGACGGTTTGCTAATAAAATCTCAGCGGAATTAAAACCAGAAATCAAACAGCTACAAGTGCGATATTTGTTGAATCAAGCACCTTATGACCACAATTATGATAATTTATCCAATCAAAATCTGGAATTGACAAGCAGAATATCTAATGAAAAAATAAAAAGGAATTTAGATAAATTAAATATTTCGTTTGAAGGCAATCTGAGTAAATATAGAAAATCCTACGATATTGTTTTGGCTACCAATATGATAAGTGTCGGACTTGATGTGGGCAGATTAAATATTATGTTGATGAATGGAATGCCACCAAATACAGCAGAGTATATTCAGGCAAGCAGTCGTGTGGCACGAAAAAACGAAGGAATTGTATTTAGTTTGTTTGACCCGAATAATACAAGAGATTTATCTTATTTTGAGGACTTTGTGCCATTTCATAAAACATTCTACAAACAAGTTGAGCCAATAAGCGTAACTCCATTTGCTGAAAACGCTTTGGATAAAATGCTTTTTACTTCAATCGTAACATACTTTAGGCACAAATTAGGATTTGCCGACAATAAAATGCCGTATTCTTTAATTGAAGGCAAGAACAAAGAACAGCTTGAAAATGAATTGTGTAATATATATATATTCAACGTTCATTCTTTTGCCGACAATGAAGATAAACAACTAATCGTTTCAGAGATAGCGAATCTAATTCAAAAATGGGAGCACAAAATACAGGCAAGTCCCACCCCAAGTCGTGATGGTGGTTTGTATTATTACGGTGGTAAGCAAGAAACGGATAAAAAGAAGAATTTGCTAAAACCCATTCAAGAAAGACAAAATGCTGACGATAAGTTGGTGGGGATGCAATCAATGCGGAGTGTTGAGCCAAGTGTAAGCATTAAAATAAATAGAAATTAATTATGGCAGAGAAAATAAATCACGGAAAAAGCAAAATGATTTCGAGTTATGGTGGCGTTGGCTCTGTAATTGACACACCTGATGCCTCAATTATTATCGAAACATTCGATAAATGGGGTTATCCTAGTTATTACGACCCAGAGATACAAAAACATATCATTTTAGACGACCGGTTAGTAAATCGTCTGCGAACTCGTTTCCCAAAATTGAAACACTTGGTGTCTATTCCTGTTGAAGAGGATGGTTGGAAAACCGATGTACAACCACAAGCAAACTATTTTCCAAAATGGTTTTACTGTCCCCATTGCCACCGATTTATGAATATTAAAGATTGGAAGAAGCATTGGCAAGGACGACAAGAATTTGATTTGCAATGTTTCAACCCTGAATGCAAAGGCGAACATTTAGAACAAGTTCGCTTTGTAATGACTTGTGATAATGGCCATATACAAGACTTGCCTTGGGAGTATTGGAATAACCGCGAGCTAATAGTGGAACAAGAAGCTAATACAGAGGAAGATAGTAACCAAGAAAGTAAAAGTAAAAGCAAATCCAAATTAATTTTGAAGTATGAAAAATGCTGTGCAGAACAAGAACTGTACTATAAAATAAGTAACGAAAATACTGATTTATCAGGTATCCATATAGAATGTAAAAAATGTGGTCATAAAGAAACATTGAAAGGTGTTTTTGGTTTTTCCCAAAAATGTGGTGGTAGAAAATATTGGTTAGGTTTTCAAAATGGACAATATGCTGGTGATGCTTGTGAGCAAAAAGCTACAGTTAAAATAAAAACAAGCAACAGTATTTACTATTCTAATACTTTGAGCAGTTTGTGGATACCTGAAAAACAGATTCTAAATCTGACAACAGAAGTACGGACACGGATAGATGCAATTGTTAATGATGAAGAATTTGAACAAAAAGATTTAGAAAAATTCTCGAGACAAAATAATATTCCAATTGAAATAATTAATCAATATTTAGAAGGTGCCGATATTACTTATATTCCTGATATTGTATATAGGCAAGCCGAATACGATTATTTTTTAAATAAACAACAGCCCGAAGACAAATCAATAAGATTCCGTCAAATAAATGTAAAAGATACGCTGAACGGTTTTGAAAGATTAGTCAAAATAGATCGTTTGAAAAAGATTACTGTTCAAACTTCTTTTACTCGCAATCAACCTATTGATACTGACAGCATTTTGATAGATCCAGAAAGTGGTAATTATCAGTATAAAGTTAAGTCTCAATCTGTTTCAGTAAATAGCTTTGAAACTCGTTTATTGCCTGCAGTTGAGAACTATGGCGAAGGTATTTTGTTCGTTTTAGACGAACAAAAACTCATTGAGTGGGAAAACAATGAAATTATAAGACAGCGTATCGAAAAAATCAAAAGTAACGCCACAGAGTCAGATTGGCAAATACACAAAATCAAAGCAAAAACCCTTGCCGCAAGAGAAATTTTAATACACACTCTTTCACATTTGCTAATTCGTGAATTTGAATATTTCTGTGGTTATCCAATGTCTTCTTTACAAGAGCGTTTATATGTAAGCCAAAATATGAATGGATTTCTGATTTCCGCCTATGACGGAACTGATGGATATTTGGGTGGATTGACAAAACTTTGCAACAATCTTGAAAAACTACAATACATAATAACAAATGCTTTGCTAAGAGCCAAAGATTGTTCATTTGACCCAATTTGTTATGAAAGTGAAGGGCAAGGAGTTGCTCAACTGAATTTAGCTGCGTGCCATTCTTGTACATTAGTTCCCGACACAAGTTGCGAAATGAGTAATTTGTTTTTGGATAGACGACTGGCAATAGATAAAGATTTTGGTTATTTTTGGTTATAAATATATATACATATTTATGGGTAATTATATAAAAAAACTCAAACAAAGAGATAAAGAATATGCCAAAAAACTTAAAAAATACAACAAGGCGATTGATAGAATTTTACTTAGTGATTCAAGAAATAAAAATTACATTATAAACAAGAATAACAAGATAAAAGATGAATCAGATAAAAAAATAAATATTATTTACACAAGTTTTGAAAGTAATAAAAGAAGGCATTAAAGTTTACAAACTATGCCCGAAACTCAAAATATAGAATACAAATCCGTTTGAAAAGACAAGTACCTCAAATGAATATGCGGCTTTGCCAATGCACAGGGCGGTACAATCTTTATCGGCAAGGACAACAACAGCAATATAGAGGAATTAAAACCTATTGCAACCTGTCGGAAATTCCGACAAGTTCAAGCTGTTCGGATTTTCCGAACAACTGACAGTGTTACCTACATGGAGAAAGGAGGCAGGCAATGAAAGAAGAACAAAAAGGAGAGATTTTAATTTACCAATCAGAGGAAGGTAAAACCAAAATCGAAGTTCGCCTTGAAAATGAAAATATTTGGCTCACTCAAGCACAGCTTGTCGAATTGTACCAATCGAGTAAATCAAATATAAGCGAGCACATTAAGCATATTTTTGAAGAAGGCGAATTAACGCAGGAACTGGTTGTTCGGAAATTCCGAACAACCACTAAATATGGAGCAATAGAAGGGAAAACACAAGAAAACTGGACAAGCTTCTATAACCTTGATATGATTATCTCGCTTGGTTACAGAATTAAATCGCATGTTGCCACAAAGTTTCGTATCTGGGCTACCGAACGACTCAAAGAATATATAATCAAGGGTTTTGCAATGGACGATGAACGCCTTAAACAAATGGGCGGTGGCGGTTATTGGTACGAGTTGCTCAACCGTATCCGCGATATTCGTTCCTCCGAAAAAGTTTTGTACCGGCAGGTACTCGATTTATATGCCACAAGCGTGGATTATGACCCCAATACACCCGAATCTGTTGAGTTCTTTAAAATAGTGCAAAACAAACTGCACTATGCAGCTCATGGTCATACCGCTGCCGAAGTCATTTATCAGCGAGCCGAAAGCGACAAACCGTTTATGGGACTGACCGTTTTCCCGGGCGAACAACCCACCTCAAAAGATATTACGGTCGCCAAGAATTATTTGAATGCCAAAGAACTGAAAATCCTGAACAACTTGGTATCAGGGTATTTCGACTTTGCCGAAATTCAAGTCATGAAACGCAAGCCAATGTATATGACCGATTATATAAAGCAGTTAGACAATATTTTATCAGCTACTGGTGAAAAACTATTGCCCAATGCAGGAAGTGTAAGCCACCAGCAAGCCATTGGCAAAGCCAAAGCAGAGTTCAAAAAATACCAGGTAAAAACGCTGTCTCCCGTCGAAAAAGACTATTGGGAAAACATTAAAGCCTTACAGAAAGAGATTGATAAGAAAGGAGGCAAAAATGAATAAAGAACTTCAGTTTTTGCTTTATACTACGCCACACGAAGACATTAAAGTTGGTGTAGTAGTGAAAGACGAAACTCTTTGGCTCACGCAGAAAGCTATGGCTGAATCGTTTGGAGTTGGTGTACCTGCCATAAGCAAACATATAAAAAATATCTTCGACGAAGGTGAACTGCCTGAAAATACGACTATTTCCAAAATGGAAACAGTCGTGAACCGTGGGTTTAGAGGAGAAGTTCCTGAGGTCATTGATTTTTACAACCTCGATATGATTATTGCTGTTGGCTATCGTGTAAATTCAAAACGTGCCACCGATTTTCGTATTTGGGCTACACAAACGCTGAAAGAGTTCATTACAAAGGGGTTTGTGCTTGACGATGAACGATTGAAACAAGGAAAAACAGCTTTTGGGAAAGATTATTTTCGTGAATTATTGGATCGTGTCCGTTCCATTCGTGCCAGCGAACGACGTATCTGGCAACAGATTACCGATATCTTTGCCGAGTGCAGCATTGATTATGACAAAGATTCGCCCACAACCCACGATTTTTATGCAATTGTGCAAAACAAGTTTCATTATGCCATTACCGGCCAAACGGCTGCTGAAATTATCTTTACAAAAGCTGACCGAAGTGCTGATAATATGGGACTAAAAACCTGGAAAAATTCACCCGACGGTCGGATATTAAAATCAGATGTTTCCGTTGCAAAAAACTATTTGAAACAAGAAGAACTGCACGAATTGCGGCTGGCTGTGAGTGCTTTTCTTGATTTAGCCCAAATAAGAGCCGAGCAACAGTTGCCTACTACTATAACGTGTAAAGAAAATCGCAAAATCTTTACATATCCGGGTAAAATAAATTATAGCAAAAGGATTATGGAACAAATCGGCTCAAAAGACATCATTACCCAAATGCGACTGAAATAAGGCCATTAAACAATCCGTTTGTATGGAATCAAAATATAAAATAGCAGAAATCAATAACCGAAAATTATTGGCATTGCGCCCGTTAGCACCGGAAACCTTGAAGTCCTTACGCGATTATTATCGGGTAGGGCTTACTTTCAGCAGTAATGCACTGGAAGGAAACAGTCTGACGGAATCGGAAACCAAAGTGGTGATTGAAGACGGTTTGACGATAGAAGGTAAGCCGCTGCGCGATGTGTACGAAGCAGTTGGTCATGCACGGGCTTACGATTATTTGTATCAGTTGGCGACACACAAAACGCTGGAAGAACAGGATATACTTGAATTGCATCGTCTCTTCTATCAACAAATAGATGCCGAACATGCCGGAAAGTACCGAAATATGGTAGTGTTTATTAGTGGCAGCCAATATACGGTTACGCCACCACAGAAGGTTGGACCTGAAATGAAAAAGTTTGTGGACTGGTTCAACAGGCAGGAAACAAAGATGCATCCGGTAGAATTTGCAGCACTGGTCCATAAAAAGTTTGTATTTATTCATCCGTTTATTGATGGCAATGGTAGACTTGCAAGGCTTTTAATGAATCTGGCACTATTGCGGAATGAGTATAGTATTGCATTGATACCGACTGTACTGCGTCATGAATATATTGCAAGTTTAGAATTGGCACATACCGACGATAAGCACTTTAAGGAGTTTATTGCCGACAGGGTAATTGCCACTCAGTTGGATTTATTGCGTTTATTGAACAATGGCGGTGTAAATAACGACGGTGAAATAAATAATGGCGGTGTAAATTTACTTGAAAACGAACTGTTGCATACCATTCAATCCATACCGGGTTTAAATGCCCCGACTATAGCAACAACATTAAACAAAAGCTTGCGCACCATTCAGCGTTATCTGAAAAAACTAACCGACGAAGGGAAAGTGGTGTTCAGAGGGGCAGCAAAGAACGGTGGATATTACATAAAATCCGAATAAAATAGGTTATGGAACAAATCGGCTCAAGAGAAATCATTCATTTCCGTTGGCTATGGTAAAAACTTTAGATCGGGTATGTTGGGGCAAATAAAACCGAGGGTATAAACAAACAAACTATTGGATGTAAGGAATTTACATGCTCGTTTCAATGTTGTTTAATCGGTATAAAGACTAATATGACAATGAAGAAGATTTCAGTTATTAAGAATTACTTAACTACTGCTTCTGATGGTAAATAGTACAACTCAAATATTTTTGGAACAACGGTCAAAAAATATAGAAATCATTTTTGAGGATAGATAACAATCAAAATATTATGCCCGAAACACAAAACATAGAATACAAATCTGTTTGGAAAGACGAATTTTGCATATTAGTGGTTAATAATCAACAAAATATAGGATAAGGAAATGAACAACAGCGAAATTCTGATCTATCAAAATTCCGAAGGAAGTATTAAAATAGACGTGCGTTTGGAGGAAGAAAATGGTTGGCTTACGCAAGACCAAATGGCAAACTTATTTGGGAAAGCAAAATCAACCATTAACGAACATATTAAAAATGTCTATGACGAGAATGAGCTTGATGAAACCCAAACTATGAAGAAATTCGGAATTTCCGAATTTCAGCAGAAAGCCCCATATTACTATAATTTAGATGTTATTATTTCGGTTGGCTACCGTGTAAAATCACCTCAAGGTACACAATTTCGTATTTGGGCTACGCAGCGTTTGAAAGAATATATTATCGATTATCTGTTTTATTACCTAACCGACATTTACAGTAGGGGTTTCACCCCAAACCCCAGTTACTTTTTTGTCTTGACACCAAAAAGTAACCAAAAAAGGTCAAGACTCCGCCCGCTTCACTCGCAAAAAAGGCGATCGAAGGCTAAATCTTCCAAACTCGCTCCTTCGTCGCTCAAACAAGGAAGATTTTAACGCCTTCTTCTCTTGTTTTGCGGCTCACCGGACGAGGTCACTCATTAGTCAACCTTTGTAATACCAGATAGGTAATAAATCAGATACTCATTCAGGAAATATACAAAAGCGGAGAATTGGACGAGAACCCAACTACTCGAATTTTTCGAGTAGTTGGCAGCGAGGGGAAACGGCAGGTAAACCGCGAAATTCAATAACGACTTCGAGAAAATGCTCAAAACCATTGATGAGAAAGGTAATAAAAATGAATAAAGAACTTCAGTTTTTGCTTTATACTACGCCACAGGAAAACATTAAAGTTGGTGTAGTAGTGAAAGACGAAACACTTTGGCTCACGCAGAAAGCTATGGCTGAATTGTTTGGAGTTGGTGTACCTGCCATAAGCAAACATATAAAAAATATCTTCGACGAAGGTGAACCGCCTGAAAACACGACTATTTCCAAAATGGAAACAGTCGTGAACCGTGGGTTTAGAAAGCATTTTAAAGTGGTCAAATCCGACCACTTTAAATCCATCTAATTCGATGGGTTTGAAAACAGTTTAATTATGGCGAAATCGCCACAATTAACCATTTATCATTAACCACTAAACATTATTTTTAGTTATGGGAAAGGGAAACTCAATAAAACTTTTTGAAGATAAAAAAATCCGTTCTGCATGGAACGAAGAAGAGGAAGAATGGTATTTTTCGGTAGTAGATGTAATTGAAGTACTTACCGATAGTGCCAACCCTACTGATTATTTGAAGAAGTTAAGAAAGCGCGATGCCTTGCTCGGCGATTACATAGGGACAAGTTGTCACCAGGTAGCTATAGGAAATTATTAGTAACAAGAATTAGAAAATAGCATGGAGAATAAAATACAATTGTTTGAAAAGCAACAGGTACGCACCGCATGGGACGAAGAAAATGAAAAATGGTGGATGTCTGTATTAGATATTGTTGCCATTTTAACAGAGCAGCCTGATTATTCAAAAGTGAGAAACTACTGGAAATGGCTGAAAAACAAACTAAAGGCAGAAGGCAGCGAGTTGGTTAGTAATACTAACCAGCTGAAATTACTTGCAGCAGACGGAAAATATTACAAAACAGATGTAATGGATACGGAGCAATTTTTTAGGCTCGTCCAGTCAATTCCAAGTAAAAAGGCAGAACCATTTAAGTTGTGGTTAGCCGAAGTAGCCAGACAGCGGCTCGACCAATTGCAAGATCCAGAATTGTCTATTGAGCAGGCTATGACCGATTATAAGCGTTTGGGCTACTCCGACAATTGGATAAACCAACGCCTGAAAAGTATCGAAATTCGCAAAAGCTTAACCGATGAATGGAAACGCTTGGGTTTGCAGGAAGGGATTGAGTTTTCCACTTTAACCGACATTATCTACAAAACATGGGCAGGCAAAACAACTAAAGAATACAAGAAATTCAAAGATTTAAAAAAGGAAAACCTTCGTGATAACATGACCAACAAAGAACTCGTTCTAAACATGCTTGCCGAATTGTCAACCAAAGAAATATCGGAAACAACCAATCCCGAATCCTTTCCCGAACACGAAGATGTAGCACGCCGTGGCGGCAACATAGCCAAAGAAGCCCGTTTGAAATTAGAAGCCGAAACAGGTAGAAAAGTAGTCAGTCCACTCAATGCTAAAAGCATACGCTCCATTGAAAACGGTAAAAAAGAGATTCAGGATAGTGAAGAATAATATTCAAGATGGATAGGAGACCGTTGCAAAACATGAAGATTATTCTTCAACACGGGTTTTCGAAGTAATTATTTATAGATATATTCTCTGTTGCTTGATTTCGTGCCATACAAGAGAAGGAACAAAAAATCGCATGTCTTTTCCATCGGCAATAGCTTCGCGAATCATTGTCGAAGAAAGTTCAACTAATGGGGCAGGTATTACTTTTACTGATTCGGGTAATGTGTTTTCTTTTATTTCAAAGTGGACCCGAGGATATATTAACACAGAATAATGCATAATGAGTTGTTGATAATCTTTCCATTGATCAAAAGCTAACCAGTTGTCAGCTCCAATCAGCAATGAAAAACGATCGTCGGGATGCGCTTGTTGCAATGCATTGAGGGTGCGTAGTGTATATGAAGGCTGTGATAGTGATAATTCAAAATCAGATGCAATGATTTTTGGATGATTCTCCAACGCTAATTGTGTCCAATGATATCGTAATTGAGCATCCGGTAAACGTGATAGCTCTTTTAAAGGACTGTGCGGGCTAACCATTAACCACACTTCATCACAAGGGGTAAAGGCCGCTATATAGTTTGCCAGAATTAAGTGGCCCACGTGAATCGGGTTGAATGAGCCGGGGAAAACAACAATATGTTTCATTTGTAAATAATTTTGATTTTAAAGGACAAATGGAATTGAGCTTGCGAAATCAGCGAAGCTAATCCCCAGAGGCTTTATTTTCATGTCTATTGGTGTTTGGTAAAACATGGGGATTTCATACGATTATTTTTATTTTTCGATTATCTGTTTTATTACCTAATCGACATTTAAAGTAGGGGTTTCACCCCAACCCCCAGTTACTTTTTTGTCTTGACACCAAAAAGTAACCAAAAAAAGTCAAGACTCCGCCCGCTTCACTCGCAAAACAGGCGTTCAAAGGCTAAATCTTCCAAACTCGCTCCTTCGTCACTCAAACAAGGAAGATTTTAACGCCTTCTTCTCTTGTTTTGCGGTTCACCGGACGAGGTCACTCGTTAGCCAGCCTTTGTAATACCATATAGATAATAAATTCGTCATGTTCATTCTCTTTTGAATTGAAATGAATGTCTATAGCATTCTTAGCCAAGTTTCAGCCATATGAATTGTCTCCGGTTTTCCTACATCAAACCAGGTCATTTCTTGTTGCTCATAAGCAGATATGGGATATTTGGCAGCAATAGAAAGATAGAAATCAATAATAGAGAATTGGTCAGGCCACGAACGCATTTGCTGTAACAATACCGGAGAAATAACTTGAATGCCATCAAACGCAAACATCGAAAGAGTTTTCATGTCAATTTCAGAGAATGAGGTTTTGACCTCTTTTGTCTTTATATTCGTCCATGCTTTAAGTCTTGAAGCCTTGTCAAAGAGTAAATATCGTGCTGTCTCGCGTTTATTGACCAACATTGTTGCCGCGACCTGCTCACGAAGATGAAATTGATACAGATCCTTTAAATTGACATCCGACACAATATCAACATTATGCACCAAAAAGGGACGATTGTCATTGAAGAACCAGGATGCCTTTTTAATAGCGCCTCCTGTATCTAATAATTTTTGGCGTTCGTCCGAGATTTCTATGCGCACACCAAACTGTTTTTTCTTTGCAATAAAATCAATGATTTGATCAGCAAAATGATGTACATTAATGATGATTTCATCAAAACCGGCAGCAATGAGTTTTTGACATACATATTCTAATAAAGGCACTCCATTCAATGGTACTAATGCTTTCGGCATTGAATCGGTTATGGGCTTTAAGCGGGTTCCGAGTCCTGCGGCTACAATCAAAGCCTTCATAATCAGAATGTTTTTTCTATATTAAGTTCACGATGATAAAGTGTAACCCGAACATCATACTTTTTAGCAATGTGTTCTGCCAAATGTTGTGCAGAATAAACCGAACGGTGTTGTCCTCCTGTACAACCAAATGCAAACATCAAATGTGAAAATTTACGTTCAATATATCGTTGTACATGTACATCGGCCAAAGCATAGGCATGATCTAAAAAAGTAAGAATACCGCCGTCGTCTTCGAGATATTGAATCACCTCATTGTCCAATCCGGTAAAATGCTTAAAATGTTCATATTTTCCAGGATTATTGATGCTTCTACAATCGAACACATAACCTCCGCCATTGCCCGATGGGTCATCTGGAATTCCCTTTTTGTAAGCAAAGCTATAAATACGAACTTCGAGTTTGTGTGGCCAGTTTATATCTCCATATTGCTTCATTTGAGTCAATTGCCGTAAAACATCACATAAATATGGATATTCACTAGGTGTGTCTGTTAGTACGCGTCGAAGATTATCAACAGCATAGGGAACGCTTTGCAAAAAATGTGGTTTTTTCTCAAAATATCCACGAAACCCATATGCTCCCAATACTTGTAACGTTCTGAAAATAACAAAATGTTGTAGTTGATGGCGAAAATATACTTCATCAACTGGCATATACTTTTTGAGGGTTTCAAGATATGTTTGTAACAATTCTTCGCGCAATTCATCCGTATATTGAGCGCGAGCCTGCCATAGAAAAGAAGCCACATCATAATAAACAGGGCCTTTTCTACCTCCTTGAAAATCTATAAAATAGGGTTCTCCATGAACAATCATCACGTTGCGTGACTGGAAATCACGATAGAGAAATGTGGCTGATTCACCTTTCAATAACACCTGAGAGAAACGTACAAAGTCGTCTTCCAACTCATTTTCGTGAAATTCTAATCCGGTTGCTTTAAGAAAACAATATTTGAAGTAGTTCAAATCCCAAAGTATCATCCGTTTATCAAACTCAGCTTGTGGATAGCAAACAGAGAAATCCAAACCGTCCTGACCTGCCATCTGAAAAGCAGGTAATAAGCGAATGGTTTTTTTGAGCAATGTTTTTTCCTCTTCATTAAATTGACCACAATCACGACCTGCAGCAATCGCGTTGAACAACAGAGTGTCTCCCAAGTCTTCCTGCAGATAATACAAAAAATCATCGGAATGCACCCATACTTTTGGTACAGGTAACCCTTTTCGAGCAAAGTGGAGATCAATAGCCCAAAATGCTTTGTTCTCTTCTATTGAGGTTCCATAAACACCTATTAAAGTGCGGGTTTTACCTCGTAATCTAAAATAGCGACGATTACTGCCTGATGTTGGTAACTCGGTTAACTCAATCACAGGCTCACCGATATATTGTTCAAAAAGTTGTCTAAGTGTTTCCATAATAGAAAATAAAACAGTGGATTAAACGGAAAAATGCAAAATAGCCGAAACGTAAGTAATAACAAATGCCATGAAATATTTCACAATCAATTTTCGCAGACAAAAGTAAACAAAATACTGCACCTCACGAGCTCACATAGGAGTCATTTTTTCGTATCTAAAATGCGTCTCAAAGGATGTTAATAACTTTTAGCAAGCAAATTGCCTCATTCCACTGCAATTAGCGTAACTTTGCAACAAAATTTGGCTGTTATGGACGACATGAACAACGATTTTTTATTTGACGAGGAATCAGAAGAAGTAGTACGCCGTTATGAACAATCGGTGAATGATCGTCGTATGCCTTACTTTGATGTTGATGAGTTAGAAGTCATTGCTGACTATTACCTAAGTTGTGGAAAGACGAAAGAGTCGTGGAAAGTAATTGATTTAGGACTGAAACTACATCCAAACAACACAGCACTCCAAACAAAAAGAGCTAAAGTTTATTTAGAGTCAGGCGAAGCACGCAAAGCTTTTCAAATCTTAGAACATAATAGCATGCCCGATGATTCGGAATCATTGCTTCTTAAAGGTGATGCCCTGATGAAGTTGCACCGGACAAAAGAAGCAATTCTTATTTTTCAGCGTCTTACTGAAATGCCCGATATCGAGATGGAAGCAGTATGTCTTGATATTGCCTACATCTATATTGCTGGCAATGACTATCAACAAGCATTGAACTACTTAGAAAAAGGATTGAATGTTTCGCCTAAAAACCTTGATTTATTGCAGGAAATGGCGTTTTGTTACGAACAACTTCAGCAAGAAGATAAAGCCATTGATTTTTATCAGCGTATAATCGCCATCAATCCCTATTCAGTTGAGGCCTGGTTTGATATAGGTTTGCTCTATTTCAACAAAGCAGCATACGAAAAATCACTTGACGCATTTGATTTTGTAACTGTCATTGACGAAAAAGATATGGGCGGTTGGCTTCAAAAAGGGAATGCCTTATTTCATCTAAATCGTTTTAATGAAGCATTGATATGTTATCATCAATGTGAAGAGGAAGCTGTTTACGAAGATCTTTTGTTTGTATTCATGGCTGAATGTCATGAAAAAATGGAAGAATATGACAAAGCAGAAGTATATTATTCAAAAGCTATTGCCATAAACGATCAAAATGTGGAAGGATGGATTGGCTTAGGTATTTGTGCTTTGGAAACTGAAAATTATGATGTCAGTTTACTTCATTTTCAAAAAGCATTAACCATAGAACCTGAAAACTCTGAAATATGGGTCTATATGGCTGAATCAGAAATTAATAGAAATCATCCTGATGAGGCTCTTAAAGCCTATCAAAAAGCGGTGGCTTTAGAACCGTACCAACCGGAAACATGGCTATCAATGGGTAACTTATACGTGGATTTAGGTTCTTATCAGGAAGCTCTTGATAGTTACACTGAAGCTTTTTTGCAAGATAATACTTTGGAAAATATCACGTTATTCCTTTCCATTACGCATTATAAATTAGGAAACGAGGCTACTGCTTTGGCTTTATTAGAAATAGCACGTGAAGCTAAACCTGAAGCTATCGAGCTTTTTCTGGAAGTATGTCCCGAGGCAAATATATTGTTCGAAAAGGATTAGAGCATGTTGCCTTCTTATCATCCTTCAATTATGAAGCTTTCCTTTCTTGAACTATTCATCTAAAAATAAGTATATTTTATATTTACAACATGGGAATTACCGAATGGATTGCAACTACAGCAGTTGCAATTATTAGTGCCAGTGCTTACCCCGGCATTTTTCTTTTAATGATGTTAGAGAGCATGTTTTTTCCTGTTCCAAGCGAAGCAGTCATGCCTTTTGCCGGATTCTTATTGGTTGGTGTAACAAAACTTACTTGGACAGGAATCATTGTTGTTGCTACTATGGGCAGTTTGACCGGATCTTTGATCTCCTACATTGTGGGTTTTTATGGAGGAGAACCTTTCGTAAGAAGATTTGGGAAGTTTTTTTTGATTAAGGAAAGCCATCTTGAAATGTCACATCGGTTTTTTAATACGCGTGGGCAAACAACCATTTTTATAGCTCGTTTTATTCCGGTTGTACGTCATTTTATCAGCATTCCTGCCGGTGCAGCTAAAATGAACATATTTAAATTTGCACTTTACACCCTGATTGGTGCAGGAATATGGAACTCATTGCTGACCTTTCTCGGATTCAAGCTGAAGCAAAATTGGAACACGGTGATGGCATATAGCCATTATATTGATGCAACAATGATTGTTATCCTTACTATTGCAGTTGGATATTATTTATATAGAATTATTACCCATCTCATTCGACAATAGAAAATCAAACAGTTGATAATTGATAACATAAAATTTTGAATTGACATGAAGCACTTTCGCAAAGAGCTTTGGTTTAAGACTTCTCAACGAAGAATATTTATCAACATCACCGGCCAAGTACAAGCTTGTGTCAACGAAAGTGGCATTCAAGAAGGCATTTTGCTATGCAATGCCATGCACATAACATCCAGCGTTTTCATCAATGATGATGAAAGCGGGCTGCATCAAGATATGGAAGTGTGGCTTGAAAAATTAGCTCCTGAAAAACCGTACAGTCAATATCTGCACAACAGCTTTGAAGATAATGCTGATGCTCATTTGAAACGTACGATTATGGGGCGTGAGGTTGTCGTTGCTATTACAGATGGCAAATTAGATTTTGGGCCTTGGGAGCAAATTTTTTATGGAGAATTTGACGGAAAACGTAACAAACGCGTATTAGTCAAAATTATTGGGGACTAAAACCATGAAATTCATCAGGGTGAAAAATCATGTTTTTGCTTGTATAAGCATGATAGGAATTCTTTCCTTTATCTTTGTCGGTTGTAGACAAGCCCCTCAACTTCCATCAAACCAACTTACACCTGATGATGAAAACATACAACTTCTTACACTTAATAAAGCCATAGTTAATGTTGAATGCAATCAAATAATTCAGTATATTCATCAGCATCGATTGAGTATGCAAAAAGACTCATTAGGTTACTGGATTTCTATTCTTCAAAAAGGGGAAGGAGCTTTACCTAAAAATAACGAAGTTATTACCTATCAGTATTCAATCTCTTTACTGAATGGAACATGTTGCTACTCCAATTACAATACATCCAACACTTCCACACTTTTAATTGGCCGGGCACATACTATACGGGGCATTGAAATGGGACTTATGAAACTTCAACAGGGTGGTGAAGCGTTGATTATTTTACCATCCATTTTAGGATACAGCGTAAGTGGTGATGGGCATTGCATTCCTCCTTATTCTCCATTAATTGTCAATCTGCGATTAATCCATATTAAGATGTAATTGATCTGTTTACAGTGTATTATGTGATATTACATACAAAAATATACAGTCAGAATACATAAATTCAAGCTATTCGACGTATCTTTGCAACCATAAAACTTATTTGGCCAATAAAAGAGCTGGTGATTAATGCATTTAGTTATAAACATACAACTATCTATTTTTCGAATGATCAATTACTTACGTGTTTTCACAAAACAGATTCTTGCTGCTTTAGCACTCGTATTAACAATTTCGTTGTCAGCTCAGTCGCGCCATTATGCTTTTGGCCCTATTATAGGGGTTAACATGGCATCATTGACCAATACAACAGGAACTACTCCTCTCTATGGGATGACTTATGGTTTGTTTTCAGATTATCGTTTCTCTTCTCTTTTCGGTTTTGAACCTGAAGTGGATTATTCTATGCAGGGGGCATATAAAGGTAATGAATTTATTAAGGTCAACTATTTGAACATTCCGCTGATAGCAAAACTCTTTATAACGAAATATGTCGATATCCAATTGGGTCCGCAGGTTGCCTTTTGCTTAAATACTTCCGGAAATGCTAAAGATGCGGATGGAAATCCTTATCAGATTCAATCCATTTCGGATATAAATCCTTTTGATTTTGACATGGTGTTGGGTATTGGCTATGAACTACCTAAAGGAATTATGATTCAAGCACGCTATTTTATGGGAACTACAGGCGTTGACAAACGAGGTACCCTTCTAAACGACCAATCTGTGACAAAGCATAACCTCAATAGTGTATTTCAAGTGACGCTTGGTTGGAAACTTTAATTGGTAACTGATCAATTTATTTTGATACATCAAAACCTTCCGCAAACGGAAGGTTTTTTTTATGCTTCATGTTTGCAAAGAATCACATAGATTGCAGCATAACAAGGATAAAAACCTCTTCAATAGTCCTCCATTATTTTTAAAATGAAGGGAATAGAGCTATCTTCTGATGAATCGATTATAAAATATGGCGTAACAATTGGGCAACTCTGTATTTTAGCTTATTCAGTTTTATCAAAAACAAACAGAATGAGCTTGATGAAGATGATTTTTCGTACATTTGTGCCATCAAGCACCAAACATTCATGAAATCGCATCTCTATTCGTTTTCTTTTCTCCTCTTGTTATTATTGTTTCTAACAGGTTGCAGTACTTCACGAAATACTTGGTTAACCCGTAATAGCGATGCTTTTGCAACGAGATATAATGTATATTTTAATGCCTGTCAGAGTTTTCAAGAGGGGATCAATAAAATTAATAATGCTCAAAAAGACAACTATACTCAACTTATTCCATTGTTTCCTATCAGCATTCATGAAAATGCTAAAGCAGGGTCGTCTGATATGGACATTACCATTCAGAAATGCCGAAAGGCCATTAAACAACATAGTATAAAAGTAAAGCCAAAACGCAATTATGAAAAAGCAAGAGATCCGGCTTACATTGCTTTTATGAATCAGGAAGAATATAATCCGATAGTCATTCAATCATGGTTATTATTGGCTAATGCCGAGTTTTACAAAGCTGATTTTATGAATGCATTTGGAACTTACGCCTATATTTCCACTCATTTTGGACAGAATTCTGAAGTGATGAACGAAACTCGAATTGGTAAGGCACGTTGTTTCATGGAGATGGGATGGCTTTACGAAGCTGATGACGCGTTAAACAAGGTATCAGACATAACTATAAATAGCAAAAATAATGGTCTTTATGCAGCAGCAAAAGCTGATCTTTTAATCAAGGAGAAAAAATTTGCAGAAGCTATTCCATTTCTTTCTCTTGCCATTGAACATGCGGAAAACGGATACCTCAAACGACGTTTCTTGTTTTTATCAGGCCAATTAGAACAAAAATGCAATGATTATCCATCAGCTTATAGTGCATTTACAAAGGTCATTCACTCGAATCCACCCTATGAAATGGAATTTGCGGCACGTCTTCTTCGGGCACAATCGGCTGATCAGGGAGAACAACAGAAAGAGATTTATGAACTGAATTCAATGTTACGATCTCCTAAAAATTCATCTTACCTAAATCAAATTTATGTCGCTTTAGGCACTATCTATTTCAATGATAATGAACAAGAAAAAGCAATCGATTGTTACCGGGAAGCCATTGGACATACTGATGCAAATTCCTATAATCAAGCAGAAGCTTATGTGAAATTAGGCGATCTCTATTTTACTCAGAAAGCATATCTCAAAGCACAACCGGACTATGATATGGCTGCAAAATTGATAAAGCGAGAAGATGAAAATTTTGACCGTATACGAGCTCGTTCTACAATCCTGAACCAATTAGCAACATATCAAACGGACATTGATCTTCAGGATAGTTTGCAACGAATTGCACAACTTCCTGATAAAGAGAAGATGGCAGTCATTAACAATATTATTGAACAACAAAAAGAAGCGAAGGTAAAAGAGGCGAAAGATGCTGCAGCCACAAAACGTCAAACTGAAATTGCCGCTTCAAGAGGTGGATTCCTTTCTGACGGAGGAGCCCCTTCTTTTTCGACATCTTCCATGAGTGGCAATTCGAAAAGTTGGTATTTCTATAATTCCATGGCTGTTTCAGCAGGAAAGAACCAATTTCAATCGCAATGGGGAGACCGCACTTTGAGCGATAATTGGAGGCAAGGCAACAAAACAGATATTGCTGTTAGCTCTTCTGCTACTGCTACTGCTACTTCCTCATTGTCGGACTCTACGAAACAAACAGTTGTCATGAAAAACACGCCAGCTTTTTATTTGGCACAATTACCGCTAACTGCCAAAGCAATACGTACTTCTAATCAACAAATCGGAAACGATTTGTTGCATATTGGATTTATATATGAAATGAGCCTCAATGATCAGCCAATGGCTATTAAAACGTATGAAGAACTTTTTCAGCGCTTTACTCCAGACAGCTTGTGGATTGATGGATACTATGCATTGTATCTCTTGTATTCACAACGTGGTGATTCAACCAAAGCTTTGCAATGCAAAACATATATTATCCATAATTTCAAAGATACGAAATATGGTTTGCAATTAATGCATCCCGAATATGCACAAGAACAAATACAAGAAAATGCGCAAGAAGACTCTCTTTATGAAATTACATTCAAAGCCTATCTTGACGGTGATTTCTCAAAGGTAATGAACAACATGGCATTGGTAAAAATGAAATATCCATTTTCTGATCTGATGCCAAAATTTGATCTGCTGAATGCCATTAGCTTAGGGAAGACAGGTGATATGGAAAGTATGAAAACCGAACTCCATCAACTGATTAAAGCATATCCAACCAGCGATGTTTCTCCTACAGCAAAAAACATCATTGCCTTGCTGGATCAGGGGAAAACAGTGCCAAAAGGAGGATCGTTTCGTAATTCTTTTGCACAACTCACAAAAACTACTTTCACAACTGCTGATACTCTCGCTACTTCTTTCACATTGGCAGACGATGGAAGAGAATTGGTATTGTTGACTGTCCCATCCGATTCGTTGAACATCAATCAGCTACTTTACAAAATAGCAGCATTCAATTTCGATCATTTTGTTTTACAGGATTTTGATTTAGAGATTCGAAGACAAGACGTGAATATGAGATTCTTGATCATTTCCGATTTCAATAATTTCAAAGAGGCTATTCATTATGAACAATTAGTGCGTGACGATGAGATACTAAAAGACATCCTGAAAAAATTTCATACACAGGCTTGGGTCATCTCGGACGATAACCTCAAGAAACTCCTTATTAAAGGAAATTTGACGGACTATAATCAATTCTATGAAATGAAACTTATCCCAAAATATACCATCACAAACAATTCAAGTATTCAAAAATCGATCAACCCGTAACGTGATGGTTTGTTGCAGGAATAAAGGATCGCTAACAACGATTAGGAACTCGCATGTCAACTATTCTCATACTCCTCTTGAATGAAAGTAATTTATATGCTCGTTTCAATTTACTAATAAATATAACTGAGGATGAACATCGAATCATTTGTTTTCAATCCATTTATGGAAAACACCTATCTTGCTTACGACGACACTCTTGAATGTGTGATCATTGATGCAGGATGTATAACCTTATTAGAACAAGAAAGATTAAAACATAGTATTGAAGAGAAAAAGCTGGTAGTAAAGCACCTACTCAATACCCATTTGCATTTGGATCATATTTTTGGCAACGGATTTGTATTTCGCACCTTTGGCATTAAGCCTGAAGCTCACGCTGCGGATGATTTTTTGCTTGATCAATTACCTGCTCAATCAGCTGCATTTGGTGTCCCCTTTAACGAGAAACCTCAGCCTATTGGTCATTACCTGAATGATGGGGATACGATATCTTTCGGACATAGTACGCTAAAAGCCATTCTTGTGCCGGGGCATTCACCCGGAAGTTTGTGTTTTTATAATGAATCCGATCACATTTTGTTTGCAGGCGATGTGTTATTTTGGGAAAGTATCGGGAGAACTGATTTACCCAAAGGAAATTATGATCAATTGATTGAGGGTATTCAGAATAAATTGCTTACGTTGCCTGACAATACGTTGGTATATTGTGGTCACGGAGGAAGCACAACCATAGGTCATGAAAGAAGAGAAAATCCTTATTTATAGATCAATATAAATGAAATGATTACGAATAATTTGCCGGAATACAATTTGCTTACGATTTTAGGACCTACTGCATCTGGCAAAACAACATTTGCTGCCAATACCGCATTTGCTCTACAAGGTGAAATAATCAGCGCTGATTCAAGGCAAGTATATCGTGACATGAATATCGGCACAGGAAAAGATCTCTGCGAATACATTGTGCATGGTGAAACTATTAAAACACATTTAATAGACATTGTGAATGCCGGATATCAATATAATGTGTATGAATTTCAGCGTGATTTTGTAACCGCTTTTAATGACATTTCAAATCGGGGACTGTTCCCTATTTTATGTGGAGGCACAGGCTTATATCTTGAAACTGCGCTTCAGGGATACCGCATGCAAGAGGTTCCTGAAAATCTGTATTTACGTGAGAAGCTTTCAAATAAAACATTAGTGGAGTTGGAATCTATTCTGAAAACATACAAGCTACTTCACAATAGCACGGATATTGATACAACAAAACGTGCCATCAGAGCAATTGAGATTGCAGAATATTATCAAAATAATCCTCAGAAAGAAAAAGCAACATATCCTTCTCTTCATCCAGTAATTGTCGGCCTTGATATTTGCCGGGAAGAAAGACGGCGTCGGATTACGCAGCGCTTGTTACAACGCTTGCATGAAGGGTTAGTAGATGAGGTGCGTCAATTATTGAATAAAGGTATTTCTGAAGAGTCGCTTATATATTACGGCCTCGAGTATAAATATGTAACACTTTATCTGACGAATATATTGACATATGAACAAATGGTTGCAAAACTTGAAATCGCCATACATCAATTTGCAAAAAGACAGATGACATGGTTTCGTGGGATGGAACGGAGAGGGATTACTATTCATTGGATAGATGCAACAGAACCCCTCGAAGAAAAACTTAATAAGCTTGGCCTACTTTTCAAACAATCAACTAAATGATTTACTATTAATATAATAACATCGAAAAGAGACATTTCTTCATCCGTTAGTCCATTTATTGACAAAAAGTTGCTAATTTTGTAGAGTCGGGAAAAAGGAATTTTTTAATGTGCAGCTATTCATATTTCCATGTAAGACAAGTATGTTTTGCAAGCATACAGGAGATGATGAATATGTTGACATGCAAGTTCAAAGAGAAATAATAAAGAATCAACCATCTAACTAACTGCTATCAGTGTGAAAGAGACTAAGTATATTTTCGTTACAGGAGGTGTAGTATCTTCATTAGGTAAAGGAATCATAGCCGCTTCTTTAGGTAAATTACTACAAGCAAGAGGATTTCGCGTAACCAATCAAAAACTTGATCCATATCTTAATGTTGACCCGGGTACCTTGAATCCTTATGAGCATGGTGAATGTTATGTCACGGTCGATGGACATGAGGCCGATCTTGATTTAGGACATTATGAACGATTTCTGGATGAACCCATGCATCGTGCTAATAATATCACAACCGGATTTATTTATCAAAATGTAATCAATAAAGAACGACATGGCGATTATTTAGGCAAGACGGTACAGGTTATCCCGCATATTACCGACGAAATAAAGGAAAATATAAAGAAATTAGGAAATACAGGAGAGTATGATTTTGTGATTACCGAAATTGGTGGTACTGTCGGTGACATTGAGTCATTACCTTATATAGAAAGTGTACGTCAATTGAAATGGGAAATGGGAAAAAATTGTCTTTCCATCCATTTGACTTATGTTCCTTTTATTGCAGCTGCAAAAGAAGTAAAAACAAAACCCACACAACATTCAGTAAAAGAGTTACAACAAGCAGGGGTACAGCCTGATATTTTAGTGTTACGTACTGAAAGGGAATTGAGCGATGATGTTCGTCATAAAGTGGCTTTGTTTTGTAACGTTGAACCCGATGCAGTGATACAATCGATTGATGTTCCCGTTATTTATGAAGTCCCCCTTAAAATGGAAGAAGAAGGTTTGGATACAATTGTCCTCAGGAAATTGGGTTATCCCAACGACACAAAAGCAGATCTGACGCGTTGGAGAGGATTCGTCAATAAGATGAAGAACGCGAAACAAATTGTGAAAATCGGATTAGTTGGAAAATATGTTGAGCTGCCGGATGCATATAAATCCATTACCGAATCACTGCTTCATGCTTCAGCCTACAATGATCGCAAATTAAAATTGGAGATGATTCATTCCGAAAAGTTACACAGCGAAAATTTGATGGAGCAATTAGGTGATTTAGATGGTATTTTGATTGCACCTGGTTTCGGTAATCGTGGTATTGAAGGGAAAATAGAAGCTATACGATTTGCTCGTGAAAACGACGTGCCTTGTCTTGGTATCTGTCTCGGAATGCAATGTATGGTAATTGAATACGGACGAAACGTGTTGGGATTTAAAGATGCAAACTCAACTGAGTTTGATCTAAATACTCGTCATAATGTCATTGACATGATGGAAGAGCAAAAAAATATTTTTGATATGGGAGGCACCATGCGTTTAGGAGCCTACGCGTGCCAGCTAAAAAAAGATTCGTTAGCTTACAAGATTTATGGTAAGGAACGCATTGAAGAACGACATCGGCATCGCTATGAATTCAATAATGACTACCGACAACAATATGAACACGCTGGAATAGTTTGCAGTGGTATAAATCCTGATTCCGGTTTAGTGGAAATTATTGAATTACCAAAACATAATTGGTTTATAGGTACTCAATTTCATCCTGAATACAGTAGCACTGTATTACATCCACATCCTTTGTTTATTCATTTTATCAAAGCAGCCATCCAACCAAAATAATATTGCATCGTACTAAATTATAGTAACCTACATATTTATGGATAGAAATACGATTTTAGGGTTTGTTTTCATTGCGTTGATACTTATCGGATTCTCATGGCTTAATAGACCATCTGAAAGTGAATTGGCTAAGCAGCAGCATATCAATGACTCCATTGCAGCTATGCAAGCTGTCAGTAAGCAAATGACAACAAACAGTGATAGCTTGCAAGCAATGCGAAGCGATTCTTTGCATAATAATACAAGCGATACTGCGCAAGTTAGCGCAACCTTTGGCCCATTTACTCCTTCAGCCGTTGGCAAAGAACATTTTTACACCATCGAAAATAAACTCATTAAATTGACTGTTAGTAATAAAGGTGGTCGTATCGTATCTGTTGTTCTGAAAAATTATCAGTCGTATGATTCTCTTCCGGTAGTACTTTTTAATGAAAAAGAGAGCACTTTTGGCTTCACTTTTGCCACCAACAACAACCGTGTTCTTAACACTCAAAGTCTTTATTTTGAACCGATTGGTATTGACACCAGTCATCAAACTGTTATTACTGCACCTTACTCGTTTACAATGCGACTTCACGCTGACAATGGTGCATATTTAGACTATGTGTATACCTTAAATCCTAATGACTACATGGTTCATTTGGAGTTGAAAAGCAATAATATGGCATCAGTTGTCGCTTTAAACACAGATCGTTTAGAACTTAACTGGAATGCCAGAATTCATCAACAAGAACTTGGCCGGAAGTTTGAATCTCGTTATGCAGGGCTCTACTATAAATTTGTTGCTGATGATGTTAATAACTTGAGTCCATCGGGTGATCAAAAGAAGTCTCCACCTAATCAGATACAATGGGTTGCTTTTAAAGATCAGTTTTTCAGTTCAGTTTTGATAGCCGACCAATCTTTCTTTTCTACTTCTTTAGAAAGCAAAGTACAGGAAAATGCTGCTTCTAATTATTTAATGAGTTGTAGCACTGATATGTATGTGAACTATAATCCCAAGGATGCATCTGGACCTGGATTTCGTTTCTATTTCGGTCCCAATAAATTCCATTTGCTTGCTTCGCTTGATCATGGAATTCCGACAGACCAAAAGTTACGATTAACTAAACTTATTCCACTTGGATGGGGCATCTTTGGGTGGGTCAATCGATATGCCATCATTCCGATGTTCGACTTTTTTGGAAGCTTTATATTGAGTTATGGTATTATCATTCTGTTAATGACATTGGTCATCAAATTAGTGCTTTTCCCACTCACCTATAAATCGTATGTATCGTCGGCAAAGATGCGGGTTTTGAAACCACAAATTGACGCTATTAATGCAAAGATACCTGCAGATAAAGCAATGGAACGCCAGAAAGCGACCATGGATTTGTATAAAAAAGTTGGTGTTAGCCCCATGAGCGGTTGTTTGCCTATGCTGTTACAGTTACCTATTTTGATTGCCATGTTCAATTTTTTCCCTTCTTCAATTGAATTGCGCCATCAAAGTTTTTTATGGGCTAAGGATCTTTCATCGTATGATGCTATTCTTACATGGCAAACGCATATTCCAATTATTACACAGTATTTTGGTAACCATATCAGTCTCTTTTGTTTGTTGATGACCATCGTTAGCTTTATATACACAAAAGTCAACATGTCAACGCAAATGCAAAGTAGTCAACAGATTCCGGGTATGAATATGTTAATGTATTTTACTCCTATTTTGATGTGGTTCTGGTTTAATGATTATGCTTCAGGATTAAGCTACTATTATTTCTTATCTACCTTAATTACAATCTTGCAAACATATACTATTCGTTATTTTGTAGATGAAAAAAAACTTTTAATTCAACTTGAAGCAAATAAGAAAAAACCTGCGAAAAAGAAAAGCGGGTTTTTAGATCGATTGGAAAAAATGCAACGTGAGCAGGTGCAAAACACAACATCGAAAAAGAAAAAATAAGCGGAGTCGTCTCCTCTTTTTTGCAACAAACATGGAGGAAAGATGAAGTATTTTATCATTGCCGGCGAAGCATCAGGTGATTTGCATGGATCGAACCTGATGCATGCTTTAAAAAAGAAAGATCCAAATGCGATATTTCGTTTCTTGGGAGGCGATTTGATGCGTGCTGAAGCAGGTGACCCGATCATCCACTTACGGCAAATGGCTTTCATGGGGTTTATTCCTATTTTATTGCACCTCAGAACCATTTTTCATAATCTAACTAAGACAAAACAGGCTATTAAAACATTTGCACCCGATGTTTTAATCTTGATTGATTATCCAAGTTTCAATTTACGGATAGCACGTTTTGCTAAAAAGGAAGTTGGATTACCTGTTATCTACTATATCTCACCAAAATTATGGGCTTGGAAAGAATATCGCATAAAAGAGATTAAGAAAAATATTGATGCCGTATTGTGTATTTTTCCTTTTGAAGTTGACTTCTACCACAATCATTCTTATAATAATGTTTTTTATGTTGGTAATCCGTTAGTTGACGCTTTACCTGTACTTTCATCCGCAAATATCTCATTTGATGAATTCATTTTATGCAATGAATTATCAAAAAAACCCATTATTGCTTTTTTGGCAGGTAGTCGTCAAAAGGAAATACACGACAACCTTCCATTGATGCTTTCAGTTTGTAATCAGTTCCCGAATTATCAATTTGTGATAGCAGGAGCACCGGGTATAGATGCCTCATATTATGAACGGTTCTTATCGGCTGAAAACTCCGTGAAACTTATTTTTAACCAAACCTACGACTTATTACTACACGCTGATGCTGCTATTGTTACGTCTGGTACCGCGACTTTAGAAACAGCCTTGTTAAATGTTCCTCAAATAGTTGTTTATCATTTGACACCGGCGCGATTGACTCCCATTTTGAGAAAATGGATTATTCGTATTCCATTCATTTCGTTAGTCAACATTATTGCACAAAGACAAGTCGTATTTGAACTTATAGGTTCCGAAGTGACAACTGAGCGACTAATCCATGAATTAAACAGATTACTAAACGACGATCACTATCGGACTGTCATGCTTGACGAATACAAACGAATTCAAACATTATTAGGTGACAGAGGAGCCTCAGATATAGCAGCCGGGACACTACTTAATATCTTAAATGGTTTTCGGTGTAAAAAAATAAATATGACCTAATCATTTCGACTCGTGGTAGAAATCAATCATTTTTTTTAGGATACATTCGTTGCAAATGCAACGTTTTGAGATAAGAAATCATCTATACCAACAGTGCATGTATAGCGCATCTGACGAAGCACAACTTATAAACGATTGCAAACAGCAGGTAGCTGCTGCTCAACAACAGCTATATGAAAGTTATGCTCGCAAAATGATGGGGGTATGTATGCGGTATGTCAATGATTATGAGACTGCACGCGATTTATTACATGACGGCTTCATCAAAGTTTTTACACACATTTCATCCTTTCAAGGAGAAGGTTCTTTTGAAGGATGGTTGCGGCGGGTTTTTGTTACAACAGCACTTGAGTATCTTAGAAAGAATGATGTCTTGCGTGAAAGCTATGATATTTCAACAAGTTATAACCTACAAACAGAAGAAGAAACGATCATTGAACGAATTTCGGCCGATGAGCTTCGGGCTATTATTGGAACATTACCAACGGGATTTCGTACTGTGTTCAACTTATATGCTGTAGAAGGTTATAGTCATAAAGAAATAGGTAAGCTTTTGAGTATTACTGAAAGTACGTCAAGATCACAATTTGCAAGAGCGAAGAATTTATTAAAACAAAAAATTGTAGCACGATATGGCTAATCTCAATGATAAGGAATTACGCAATTTGTTTCGCCAAAAATTTGACGATTACAATATTGCACTTCCAGATGATGATTGGGAAGTGCTAAAAAAGAAATATGGAGATACCCAAAGAAATCGCCGTCGATTTATTTGGTATTGGGTTGCTGCGGCATCGATGATTGGTATCATAATGAGTGGATTTAGTTATTGGATCCTTACGCCTGCCAAACAACAATTTCCGTCAATAGCTCAAACGACATGTAGCAAACGAAACAGCCCTAAAAATACTGCTGTTTTATCTGCTTCTGTTGTTACTCTAAAAAAAGAAACTATCTTTTCTGGGTTGAAACAAGAAAAACAAACACAAAGGAATATTATTCATCCAATAACCACGGCAGACTCGTCATTAGCTCTTCAGTCTAAAATAGAAAGCACAAGAACTTTCAGCAATATACCCTCGACGACGCAGAGTGTAACAGATACGCTTTCGTTGGCTTCTGCGTCACAAGTAAATTCACCTTCTTCTGATAGTACGTATAAATCTTCCTCCACAACGCATTATGAAACACTTCCACAACCAACTTCGTTGATCGATAATTCACAAGATCAATCAAGAAAGCACACAAAAAAACAACCTATTGGTTGGCTTGCCATAAATATGCAGGGAAGTAATGGATTACCGAATGGCATTAATAATAACAATGCATTGATGGAACCTTCCACTTTAGATAACAGACTGTTTACTCAAGTAAATCAAAATATATCTCCTTCTGCAAGTTCATCTACACAATTGATAACTTTTATTGATAAGAAAACCTATGCATTTCCAATATCTTGGGGCATTTCATTCAGTGTTCCAATATCAAATTGTTGGGAAGTTCAAACCGGTGGAATGTTTACGCAATTAGTAACAACAGGTAAAGTGACATCGACCACCAGTAGCAGCGCTACAGGACGGATAGAACAGAATTACATAGGCATTCCACTAAACCTTGCTTATATCCTTTTTAAAGAACCTACCTTCGCAGTGTATGGAACAGCAGGAGGAACGGTTGAAAAAGGAGTTTCGCTTGTTGAAAAAATATATAGTTACAATGCCCAAAATATTGCTATGAATTCAGATTATTATTCTACTACGATTCATGGATTTCAATACTCACTCGATGGAAATATTGGTGCAAACTACAAAGTATACAAATCCTTTTCAGGATACATTGAAACAGGGATAGCTTACTTCATTCCTTCAAATCAACCTGAAAGTTATCGAACTGTACATCCGTTCGGGGTTACCATTAAAGTCGGAATACGATTCACCTTTGGCAAGAATTAAATCCACATATAAAGTAAAAAAGCAGGTCTTTTCGCAAAGACCTGCTTTTTTGTTGCTAATAGGTATTAGTTTTTTAAGGCAAAAAAGATTGTGTAGTTTTAACAGTTGCAAATTTCGCCCTTTTTATGCAGTATACAAAACTTTTTCTTATGCTTTACAACATGTATTTATGCAAAATCGCAACATTTTTGGCCTAAATTTTAACATTTGACGATTGCTTAGGGCCTTGATCAGTTTGTTCACTCCAATAAAAAGACGTAAATTTGCAAGCAAATAGAGGGTTTTAGCAATAAATGAACACACTTACATCATTTAATCACAACATTCCATCACATCATGAATAAAATCTTGAAGAAGGCGTTTTTTTCTTCTAATGTAGTCTATTTTGAAGTTGCGGCGCCCCTTATTGCACGATCACGCAAAGCCGGGCATTTTGTATTAGTCAAAACAGGTACTCACGGAGAACGCATTCCTCTTACCATTGCTGCTTCCGATCCTATTAAAGGATCCATTTCATTAGTTGTACAACGTGTTGGTGTGTCTTCCGCCAAGTTATGTGCACTAAATGAAGGCGATTATATTACTGACTTGGTAGGCCCATTAGGGAAAGCAACTCATATAGAGAATTTTGGTACTGTTGTTTGTGCAGGTGGCGGTGTTGGAGTTGCACCTCTTTTGCCCATCGTGGAAGCAATGGAAAATGCAGGAAACAGAGTGATCACCATTTTGGCGGCACGTTCCAAAGATTTAGTCATTCTCGAGGAACAAATGCGTGCTAATTCCAATGAAGTTATCGTGATGACAGATGATGGAAGCTATGGTAAAAAAGGCATTGTGACAGCTGGAATTGAAGAAGTACTTCAACGCGAACATGTTGATATGTGTGTTACCGTTGGTCCTGCAGTGATGATGAAATATGTAGCTTTACTTACAAAAAAATATAATGTGCCGACCATGGCATCTCTCAATACCATTATGGTGGATGGAACAGGCATGTGCGGTGCATGTCGTGTAACTGTTGGAGGTAAAACCAAATTTGTTTGTATTGACGGTCCTGAATTTGACGCACATCAAGTTGATTTTGACGAGATGCAAATGCGACTTGGATCTTACAAGGAGATAGAAAGAGAAGCTATGAACCATTATATTGAAGAATCTGGCTCTAACTAACCACTTATTCATAACCAATTGATTATTCATATTTCATTATGACTGAAAATAGAGCATCCACCCGTAACACCCCTTGGCGCGAACAATTGCGAAAGTCGATGCCAAATAAAGAACGAACAAGCATGCCTCGTGTTCACATGCATGAACTTGATCCTAATTTTCGCAATCACAATAATGAAGAAGTAAATATGGGGTTAACGCTCTCAGAAGCTCTTACCGAAGCAAAACGATGCTTAGACTGCCCCAATCCGACTTGTATTTCAGGATGTCCAGTTAGTATTGATATCCCTGGTTTCATAAAAAATATTGAACGGAATGAGATTTTAGATGCAGCTAGCGTTTTAAAACAAACCAGTGCTTTACCTGCAGTGTGTGGGCGTGTTTGTCCACAAGAAAAGCAATGTGAAGCATCATGTATTTACACGCAAAAATTAGGCAAGGAAGCGGTAGCTATAGGGTATTTGGAGCGTTTTGCCGCTGACTTTGAACGTGAAAGTGGACAGACTTCCATTCCTGAATGTGCTTCGACTAATGGTGTCAAAATTGCTGTCGTTGGCTCTGGTCCTGCAGGATTATCTTTTGCTGGCGACATGGCAAAACGAGGCTATCAAGTAACTGTTTTTGAAGCATTGCATGAAATCGGTGGTGTACTCAAATATGGAATTCCCGAATTTCGTTTACCCAATGATGTAATTGATGTAGAGATTGAGAATATCAAGAAAATGGGTGTTGAAATTATCACCAATTGCATCGTGGGCAAGACCATTACTTACGAAGAGCTAAAGCAAGAGGGTTATAAAGGTCTTTTTGTTGCTAGTGGAGCCGGGCTTCCGCGTTTTATGAATATCGCAGGAGAAAATCTAATTGGTGTCATGTCATCCAATGAATATTTGACACGTATCAACTTGATGGGAGCATCGCGAGACGGAGATACACCTGTCCTTTCAGGTAAAAATGTAGCCATAATAGGAGGTGGAAACACGGCAATGGATGCAGTTCGTACTGCTAAACGATTAGGCGCAACACACGCCATGATTGTATATCGACGTTCAGAACAAGAGATGCCGGCTCGTATTGAAGAAATTAAACATGCTAAAGAAGAAGGTGTTGAGTTTTTGACTCTTCATAATCCTATTGAATATCTCGGTAATGAACATGGGCGGGTTACAACCATGCGACTTCAGAAAATGGCATTAGGTGAACCTGATGAATCAGGACGTCGTAGCCCTGTTGAAATTCCGGGAGCTATTGAAAATATTGATGTGGATACGGTCATTGTTAGCATAGGTGTTTCTCCTAACCCACTTGTACCTTCATCTATCAAAGGGTTGTCTGTTTCAAAATGGGGAACTTTAGTGGTGAATGACGATCTGCAAACTACGGTATCGGCTATCTATGCGGGAGGAGATATTGTTCGTGGTGGAGCTACTGTTATTTTGGCAATGGGAGATGGAAGAAAAGCAGCCGCTGCAATGGATGAATACATGCATTCGAGCATTTGTTGATAACTAATTACAGAACACTGTAGCAAAAAACGTTTTTTGCTGTAACTTTGTAACTTCAAAACAAACATTCAACAAAATATATCATTATGGCACAAGAAATTACCGACAGCACGTTAGACGAAGTGTTAGCAAATAACCGCATAGTAGTGATTGATTTTTGGGCGGAGTGGTGTGGCCCTTGCCGAATGGTAACACCTATTATTGCTGAATTGGCAGAAACATTTCAAGGCAAAGCCTTTGTTGGTTCAATCAATGTAGACGAAAATCCTGATAGCCCAGGTAAGTTCATGATTCGTAACATCCCAACAATCCTCTATTTCAAAGATGGTCAATTAGTCGATAAAGTTGTTGGTGCACTGCCAAAACAAACTTTTCAAACAAAATTAGAAGCTTTGTTATAAAGGATTACTTCAGTTTTCATTCTTGTATAATTGCTTGTTTAGAAGTAATCAATTGAATATGCAACAGCGAACGTTATATACATAGCGTTCGCTGTTTGTTAATAAAAAGAGATTTCATATCTCACAAAACAATTATTTTTCAATGGTATCTATCACAAGTTATATTGCTCATGAGTTACAATTCCAAGAGGTGCAAATTAAAAACACACTTGCGTTGCTGGATGAAGGGGCTACCATTCCGTTTATCAGTCGTTATCGAAAAGAGCGTACCGGATCGTTGGATGAAGTACAAATTGCCGCCATTAAAGAGATCAATGATAAATTGAGCGAACTGAACAAGCGTAAAGCAACCATCCTTGCCTCCATTGAGGAACAAGGTAAAATGACTGATAAACTGCGTCAACAAATTAACCAAACATTTTTTATCCATGAATTGGAAGATATTTATCTTCCATACAAACCTAAACGACGCACGAGGGCATCCATTGCACGTGAAAAAGGGTTAGAGCCTTTGGCAACTATGTTATGGCAACAAAATAATATGAAACCAGAGCAAGTTGCTGCCTTATATGTCAAGGAGGAAGTATGTACTCTTGAAGAGGCGTTACAAGGTGCACGCGACATTATGGCCGAGTGGGTGAACGAAAACGATCAAGCAAGGGAGATAGTGCGCAATATTTTTGCGCGGACTGCTACTATTACTGCACATGTTGTAAAAGGGAAAGAGGAACTTGGGGCTAACTACAGCCACTATTTTAATGTTGATGAGCCATTGAAACGGTGTTTCTCCCATCGGCTATTAGCCATACGTCGGGCTGAAAAAGAAGGCATTTTACGCGTATTGCTGCAACCCGATGAAGAACTTTGCATCGAATATCTTCATCGTCTTTTTGTGAAAAGCAAGAATGAGGCTTCGAAGCAAGTGGTACAAGCACTTGAAGATGGATTCAAGCGGTTGCTCAAACCAAGCATCGAAAATGAACTGGCCAGCGAAAGTAAAAAAATAGCTGATCGTGAGGCTATTCGTGTTTTTGCCGAAAACGTGCGACAACTGCTTTTAGCACCACCTCTTGGACACAAACGCATTTTAGCTATCGACCCGGGATTTCGAACGGGCTGCAAAGTGGTCTGTCTTGACGAACAAGGCAATTTACTTCATCATGCTACCATTTATCCACATCCACCAGTTAACAAGGCTGTAGAAGCCGCAGAAGTCATCCAACATCTTGTTGAAACCTATCAGAGTGAAGCAATCGCTATTGGCAATGGCACGGCAGGACGAGAAACGGAACGTTTTGTTCAAAACAACATAAACGGTAAGATTCACGTGGTGATGGTAAGCGAAAATGGTGCCTCCGTCTATTCTGCATCACCTATAGCCCGTGAAGAATTTCCCGAGCAAGATGTCACAGTCCGAGGTTCGATCTCTATCGGGCGCAGGCTTATTGATCCACTTTCTGAGTTGGTAAAGATTGATCCAAAATCGATTGGTGTTGGACAATATCAACATGATGTCGATCAAACAGAATTGAAGAAAGCATTAGATCAAACCGTTATGAGTTGTGTCAATTCTGTGGGCGTGCAGCTCAACTCGGCAAGTCGCTATTTACTTACTTACGTTTCTGGGTTAGGCCCGCAATTAGCACAAAACATAATAGATTATAGAACTAGCAATGGTGCATTTCGCTCTCGCAAAGACCTTTTGAAAGTGCCTAAGATGGGTGTTAAAACCTATGAACAAGCAGCAGGTTTCTTACGCATTGCTAATACCGAGAATCCTTTGGACAATACTGCAGTACATCCTGAAAATTATAATGTTGTAATGCAAATGGCTCTGGACTTAGGTTGTAGTGTGCATGATTTGATCGAAAACAAAGAGTTGCAACATCAGATTAATATTGAACGTTATGTCAGTGAGTCGGTTGGACTGCCTACCCTACACGATATATTGGCTGAATTAGTTCAACCCGGACAAGATCCTCGCAAAGAGTTATCGATAATGGATTTAGACTGTACAATTCAATCCATCAACGATTTAAAAATAGGTATGGTGCTAAACGGTATTGTCACCAATATCACCAACTTTGGTGCCTTTGTTGATATTGGCATACATGAAAATGGATTGGTGCATCTTTCTAATATGGCTAATCACTTCGTACGTTTGCCGTCAGAAGTTGTAAGTATGCATCAACAAGTAACTGTGAAAGTCATTGATATCGATTTAGAGAGGAAACGAATACAATTGTCAATGAAGTAAGCATTCTCACATTGATAATTGTAATTTAAATGCTCTTTTATCATCTGTAAATGGCCAATAATGCATAGTTTGAATTAACTTTGCAAAAAAAGAGGCAAATATATGTTGTTTTCTTGAGAATCAATCATTTCATCAACTTCCATAAACATTGACAATATGAAAAAGATCATGGTGGTAGCCGTTATGGCTTTGTGTTTAACAAGTGTTGTTCGTGGGCAAGACAATGCGTTAGGACTCCGTTTGACAGCAGGAACAGAGGTGTCATATCAACGAACCTTATCTGATTTCAATAGGTTGGAGTTTGACTTAGGCTGGGCATGGAATACTTCTGCACTCTCGGGTTTTTATGAATGGGATTACCACTTGACTAACGGATTGAAATGGTACATCGGACCGGGAGCAAGCCTCGGTTTTTATAGTAAAGATAATAATAGCGGTACCAGTATTGGTGTTGGTGGTATTATAGGCTTAGAATACAATTTTGATTTCCCCATTCAAGTTTCATTGGATTGGCGGCCAATCATAAACTTTGGTACTTATGACAGCCAATTTGGTTCTACCAATGTTGGATTAGGTATTCGTTACCGTTTCTAAGATTAGCTATTTTATAACAATAACTCATTTAAGAGTGCCTTGTAATCATCCATAAGTCACAATTTATAAATATCTTTCACAAAGATGTATCACATTATTGATGTATGAACTGTCTGAATAGTTGCATTATAATCAATTTATTGAATATAAATTTGTTGATTTTTGCTTTTGTCTGTTTCTGGCAATAATGAGCCGATTGTTGATTTTTATTGACTGTTTTTTCTATTTGGGTGTTTTCCAATTATTGTTTGCACTTCCTTTCTTTTTTTGTTATCCATACCAAAAGAGGCATTTAGGTCAGCACGACCAAAATGCCTCTTTTTTATCAAAAAAAGGAAGAACTAAATGTTTGGCGTACTGCCAGCGCCGGCATCATGTTGTTGAATTTTCAGATCATTATCATTAATTGTTGTTTTAGGCTTTTTTACTTGAGCATTCAAACTTCCTATGCGGTAAGATACATTGAATCGCAATTCGCATGGGGGGTAGATATAAACATCGGTTGCCTGATCAAAATAGGTGGCATTTGTGTTGATATAAATATGTTGTTTAGGTAATGCTATTCCTACTAAAGATAAGGTGAGCCGTTTTTTGAGCAAATCTTTTGAGAATGCCATGTACGAGAAGAAGAAGGCTGACTGGCTTCCTTGTAAATTTACTTGAGGAAGGTTGGCGCCTCCTCCTACGCTTAAGCGATAGTCCTTTGGAAATATGAATGATCCTCCTAAAAACACATGGCCTGTATAACCGCTGTTTTGCATGGTTTGGTTGGTGCTTTTCATATTTACATAACCCAGATTTCCGTTCATATATAGATTCAACCAGCTAAGGCCGCGGTAACTTCCAAACAAATTTAAAAACAGTTGGTTATTATGTCCAATATTACCATATGTGCTGTATTGTACAGAGCTGTTTGGCAAAAGGCCTGTGTATTGTTCAATGGCATTATTGACAAAAGTATAACTCAACTCGGCGCTGATGTTGTATTTAGGAGAAAAATTACTGTATCCGAACGTAATATTGTTGCTTTTCTCAGGATCAAGATTTGGATTTCCGTAATTAATATAGTTAGGGTCGCGTCGATTGACATAAGGATTTAAGAAACCAATGCTGGGTCGTTGGATACGCATGTTATAACCTAAACGCAATGTTTGCATGGGAGCCAATGTGTAGGTAAGAGCACCTGAAGGAACTATTACTCCATAGTTTGTGTCGAAATTACTTATTGAATCAATGTTATTAAAATAACCGTTTTGCCACGTGTATTCATAACGTGCACCGGCTTTCAAACCAAATTTTCCCCAATTGCCACTATAGCTTATGTAACCTGCAAGGATAGCTTGCCGTTGATTAAAACTCGTATTGTCAATACTATCAGGTAACAAGGAAGGAGTTGTGCTTGAAAACAAATAATAGATGTTATTATCTGTTGTATAGCTGGTGTTGGTTCGTCTAATGAATTTACTACCCATTTCTAACGTTTGAGTTTTTCCCAATGGGTCACTGAAATCTATTTGAAAAGTGTGCTCATTACTATAAGCATTGTTCATGCTTTTACTGATATAGGGTAATCCAATTTGTGGAGTAATGAGCGAAGAAAAATCATCATTCACAGCGTTGTAGCTGCTGTTATTCGGCGTGTTACTGTATTTATAGGAAACCGTTAAATTCTCTCCCTTTTTTCTAAAGGTATGTTGGTAATCCATGCCCACGTCTGTTGATCCCCACGTTGAATGTTGCACACTATTTTGATCATACCCAAATACAGATGAATAGCTTGCATCTTCGTCAAAGGTTGTGGCTGTTGTTGTGCTTTTTTGCTGTCCGTATTGACGATTGAAAGAAACAGAAAAAAGGTTTAAAGTGTCCATTTCGTAACTCAATTGACCGTTCCCGAATTGTGCTGGTGTAGAATTGTTTACCGTGGCAACCTGACCGCCATGTGCATAACCAACTATTACTCCGTTGATAGGAAAAACATCGCGTGTTGTGGATGTGGTGACATGAGGCTGAACAAAATAGGAATAGTTGTAGTTCCCTGAAAAACTAAGTTTGCCGGTTTGAAATGCAAGGTTGATACCACCACCATAAGATCCCCGGGTTGAAGTTTGTCCGTTGATAGTGGCTGAATAACCACTTGTATCCGTGTTTTGATTGGTGACAATGTTAATGATTCCACCCACACCTTCTGCATCATATTTTGCTCCGGGTTGGGTAATGACTTCAATGTTCTTGATCATATTTGCAGGAAAACTTTTAAGCACTTGGGATGGATTATTGGTAAATAGGTTAGATGGTTTTCCGTTCAAGTAGATCTTAAAGTTGGACGATCCTTGCAATTGAATATTATCTTGTCCATCAACTGTCACCATAGGTACCTTACGAAGCAGATCAAGCGCTGTTGAGGCTTTGGCTTCAGGGTCTTGTTGAACGTCATACGTAATTTTATCCACGTCGGCCTTTATTAAAGGTTTTGTTGCAACCACGGTTACTTCTTTCAAATTTTGATTATCGTTCATCGAAATCTTTCCTAATTGAGCGATCGGATGTATTTCATTGACAGTAAATGTCTTTTTTACAGGAGTTTTTCCAATAAATGAAACGATGACGATGTATTTGCCAGGTGTTTTAATGTTGCCTGAGAAAATTCCATTTGCATCGCTGGCAAAACGAGCAATTACTTGTTGTGGTTTGTTAGCTTCCATCACCGAACAAGTGACATACGGGATAGTTTGTCCGGCAATAGAATCAACTGCTTGTCCTTTTACTTGATACTTTCCTATGGACGTTTGGGCGCTTGCTACAAGCGAAGACATGATTATAAACGCGAATAATAATTTCTTCATTTGAAATGATTTATGTATTAAAAAATAAATGACTTTCTTCTGTTTCTATAATTTTTATCACGAGTGTATGTTTGAAACAGGAGAATATCATTTTTGAATATTGGGGTTAAAACCTTATTTGTTTATATTTATGGTGATCCCTTTGTCGTTATCAGCTCCTACGGATACCTTGACCTTTGATGAATCAGCCTTTGCTTTGTTTGTTTGTACAATGCGTATATGTTCGTCTAATTGAATTCCTTTCGGATCATTTATCGCATTGCGTAAGGCAATGATGCCAACAACCGGAATGCTTAACAACAAAATTGCAAGTATTATTAAAGTAATGTTACTCCGTTTTTTCATAATGGTATGGATAAATAGACATCACATTAGTTGTTTTGAATGTCTGATGATGATTATTGTTTAATGAAATCTTCATATTGAGTTAATATTTCAGTGCACGAGATTCCCAATGCATTCATAGTTTTGAACATAGATGGTAATTGGCTACTGAAGAATTTTGCACGATTGAGTTTGACAATCCGCTGCAATGCTTCATCCGCAACAAAATACCCGATTCCCCTTTTATTGAAAATAATTGATTCTCCTTGTAGAAAATCGAAAGTGCGTACCACTGTGTTTGGATTGACTTGTAGATTAGCACCCAACTCCCGTACTGAGGGAATACGTTCTCCTGCGGTCCACTCGCCGGAAAGTATCTTGTCACACACGTAGTCTGCAATTTGCAGATAGATGGGTTTGTTATTATTAAATTCCATTATAGATATTTTTTGTTAGTGAACAACAGTATATGTCATTCCTTTATAGTTCCTGTTCCTGCAATTTAAAAAATGATGCGAGCCATAATCCGAGCGGGAATACGATATATATCACTGCTTTCATATAATCCATAAACCACCACGTATGATTTATATTAAAAGTTGAGATCTGAGATTGAAGAATTATATCTTTAAAATCGAACTGGTGAGCAAAAAAACTGCTGATAATTAATGTGATCACTTGAAGAAGAAAAAGGAAACCAAATGTTTTGAGTACTTTCAATCGACTGAAGGACATCACTCCCATCATGGCTATTGATTGTAACCCATAAATGCTAATGATGACTTTCCGAATTTGGCTCCAATCAGAGTTAAGGTTAATGGGAACATGAAACAGAATGAATTCCAATCCCTGCAAGAAAATCCATGAAGCACCAATAATTAACGGAACGAATACTACACATTGCAACCAAAATGCTATCCATTTTTCAAAATTAGAAGCCGGAAGCATTGTGTAATTTACTCCCCTAATCTTATTATACACATCCTTATATAATATAAAAGGAGCAATGATAATAAGTATACATCCTATTGGGGCAAAGCCTTCAGGTTTTACACTACTGCGTCCGATTAAAAAAACTGTAGCTGCATACGCAGCCGCGAAGATCACAAAGAAGAAGTAATGTTTGCGAAAAGAACATGTTTCTTCTTTCACAATCATTAAAAATCGTTTCAGATTAAATATTTCATTCATAATAACACGCATTATTTAAGTTCGGGATATTAATTTTTAAACCATTCTGCAAAACGGGCACGGTTGGTAATTGCTGCATTGAACAAAAGCTCAATATTCACTTTACTTTCTTCTCCATCCGTGTTAGGTACTACCACGCCAAATCCACCCATCATCTCTTCTGAATATAAAGCATCTTCAGGTACTTTTGATACTACATCAAATTTTAGTTTTTGAGTGATTGCTGCTACAGATTGATTCAACAACAGGTTGTTTCGTTCAAGAATCACGATAGGGTCAATTAAAAATTCAAGATCTCTTACTTGGTGTGTGGATATTACAATACATTTTGATTCATCTGCAGCTCTTGCAACTACACGTCTAAATATAGTTTTCGATGGAATATCCAATCCGTTGGTAGGTTCGTCAAGCAATAGCAATTCGGTGTTTGTAGACAACGCCAGTGAAATCATTGTCTTCTTTTTCTGTCCAAACGACATTTCGTTAAAACAACGCTTCCCATCAACACCAAACTCTTGCATTAATATCACATACTGATTATAATCGAAATTAGGATAAAAAGGACCTATATTCTGTGCAAAGGTATCAGCTTTTTGATGTGGTGCCACAAATTCTTCGGGAATATAAAACACTTTCGATAAAAAGCTTGGATGTCTTTTCCCCGGTATGTATCCCATTACAGAACAACTACCTGTTTTTGGAAAAAGTAACCCACCCATAATACGTAGTAGAGTCGTTTTTCCTACTCCGTTTTCTCCTAATAGTCCATAGATATTTCCTGCCTCCATATTCATTGACAAAGAGTCAAAAATCTTCGCTTTCTCTTTATACCAAAAAGACATGTGTTGTAAATCAATCATAGTTTGTAGTATTAGTGTATTACAATATTAATACAGTACAAAGATATACTGTTTTGATTGGAAATCACAGAATGAAAGTGATTTTCTCGTATATTTACATATAATTAACTTTTTGAATTGTGCTTGCAAGTTTTTGATTGGATATTAATTTCATTAATTTGAAACGTTATGGCAAAAGTTTTCTACCTTTGAACGATTGAAACGAATAGGTCTTTTTGATTTTTGTGTTTCACTAAATCACTATATAATAAATTATTATGTCAACTCCTGTTTTTTATTATCAAGAGCCATTTCCGTTGGGTGAAGACAAAACCCAATATACGTTGCTAACCAAAGAACATGTTTCGGTAGAAAATTTTGATGGTCATGAAATGCTGAAAGTGGCACCTGAAGCTTTAACGTTATTGTCACGTTATGCTTTGCGTGAAGTCTCTTTTAAACTAAGACCTGCTCATAACGAGCAAGTTAGTGCTATTCTGTCTGATCCTGAAGCAAGTCAAAACGATCGTGCAGTTGCATTAACTATGCTGATGAACGCTGAAGTTTCAGCTGAGGGGCAACTCCCGTTTTGTCAGGATACCGGAACTGCTATTGTGGTCGCCAAAAAAGGGCAACAAGTATGGACGGGTTTTAAAGATGAAGAGGCGTTATCAAAAGGAATTTACGAAACATACACCAAAGAAAATCTTCGTTATTCTCAGACTGTAGCATTGGACATGTATACAGAGCAGAATAGTGGTTGTAATTTGCCTGCGCAAATTGATATTTACGCTACTAAAGGGATGGAATATTCTTTCCTATTTATAGCAAAAGGTGGGGGATCTGCAAATAAAACTTATTTGTATCAAGAAACGAAAGCGTTATTGAATCCTGCAACATTAGAAAATTTTCTGATAGAAAAAATGAAGACATTGGGAACGGCTGCTTGTCCTCCCTATCATATTGCTTTTGTCATTGGAGGCACTTCGGCTGAAATGTGTTTGAAGACGGTTAAACTGGCTTCGGCAAAATATTATGACACTTTGCCTACTAAAGGAAACGAGTATGGTCAAGCCTTTAGAGATGTTGAACTTGAAGGAAAATTGTTACGAGCTGCACAACATATTGGATTAGGTGCTCAATTTGGAGGTAAATATTATGCCCATGATATTCGTGTAGTGCGTTTACCAAGACATGGTGCTTCGTGTCCTGTTGGAATGGGTGTTTCGTGTAGTGCTGATCGAAATGTAAAAGCTAAAATTAATAAGGATGGAATTTGGTTGGAACAACTGGATGCAAATCCAGGTCGCTTGATTCCTGAAGCTTTCCGAGGTGGAGAAGGTCGTTTACAGGGAATTCCTATTAATCTGGATCGCCCGATGAATGAAGTATTGGCTGAACTTTCCCGTTATCCCGTAGCTACCTTTTTATCCTTAACAGGAACCATTGTTGTTGCCCGTGACATTGCGCATGCGAAGTTAAAAGAGCGTTTGGATAGAGGAGAAACATTACCTCAATATCTTAAAGAGCATCCTGTGTATTATGCAGGCCCTGCTAAAACACCCAAGGGAATGGCTTGTGGTTCAATGGGACCAACAACAGCTGGTCGTATGGATGGTTATGTTGATCTTTTTCAAGATAATGGAGCCAGTATGATTATGATTGCAAAGGGAAATCGTAGCCAGGAGGTTACAGATGCTTGCAAAAAGCATGGCGGTTTTTATTTAGGTTCTATTGGTGGTCCTGCAGCAATTCTGGCTAAAGAAAATATTAAACAGATTGAATGTTTGGAATATCCTGAGTTAGGAATGGAGGCTATATGGAAAATTAAAGTGGTCGACTTCCCCGCTTTTATTTTGGTGGATGACAAAGGAAATGATTTTTTCAAACAACTTCGTCCGATGGTCAAAGCGTAAGGTTTTTGTTTATGACATAAAAAAAGCGACGAGATTTCTCGTCGCTTTTTTTATGTCATATCTGATTGATTATTTAGTCTTCTTTTTGGCAACAGGAGCTTCTGTAGTAGTTGCTGCCGCTGCTGGAGCAGCAGTACTGGCTGTAATGTTTAGTTTTTTCAAAACTAAAGGTGTTATATCAATACTTTGATCGGAATGATAAATAATAGCAGGAACCTGCAGATCAAAAATATAGGTAAATCCACCTTCTTGTCCCACTGCATCAATTGCTTTTTTAATCTTATCAACGATTGGTTGGATGAGTTCTTGTTGTTTCTTTTGAATATCGTTTTGAGCTGTTTGATTCAAAGTATTGATACGTTGTTCCATATCTGCAATTTCACTTTGACGTGCCTGAAGAACTGCTGTCGGCATGCTGTCTTTTTTATCAACAAACTCCTTCACCTGACGATTGTATTCGTCACGCATCTTGCTGATTTCATTTTCATAACTGGTTGCTAGATCTTGCAACGTCTTTTCAACGGTAGCTTTTTCCGGCATTGCATTGTAAACGTCTTGCGTGTTAATTTGCCCAAATTTGTATTGTCCAAATAGGGTCATAGGTGCAAAGCATAGAGCTAACACTAAAAATTTTTTAAACATAACGAATTGATTTTTTTAAGGATTGAAAATTGAGCCACAAATGTACATATTTATTTTGAATATCCAAGTTTAACTAAAACATCATCACTAATATCGAGTTTTGGAGAAGAAAAAATGATGTTCATTGCTGATGTTTTATCCAGAACTAATTGATATCCCTGATCGTTTGAAATGGATTGAATCGCATTGTAAATCTCGTCTTGAATGGGCTTAATCAAGCTCTTCCTTTTCTTAAAAAGCTCTCCGTTTGGTCCGAAATAATGAATCTTTAAATCTTGAGCTGCTTTTTCTTGGGTAAGAATTTCATTTTCACGCTTTGTCTTCATCTCAGGCGATAGAAACACGATTTCCGTTTGATAGGAATTGTTCATATTTTGAACATTTTGCATGGCTGCATCTACTTCAATTTGCCATTTCTTTGATAGTAAATCCAGTTGATCGTTGGCTGATTCATAAGCAGGTATATGCTTCATGATATATTCCATATCAACTAATGCAAACTTTTGAGCTTGAGCTACCACAAAGGAGCTAACTGAAAGTAAGAATATAAGACCTATCTTTTTAACAGTGAGCCGCATTGTGAACAATTTAATTCGTTAGAACTCTTGTCCAATAATAAAGTGGAAGTGACTTCCGCTGTATTGCATACTGCCATTTATCGGATCAAATCCATAGCCCCAGTCAATTCCTAAAAGTCCGAACATTGGTAAGAATATACGAACACCTACTCCTGCTGAACGTTTTAAATCGAAAGGATTGAATTGATTGAACGAACTCCAACAATTTCCTGCATCAAAGAAAGCTAATGCATAAATATTTGTTGTTTGTTCTAACAAAATCGGGTAATGTATTTCTGCTCCAACGCGTGAATATGCATAACCCATTTGTCCTGTTTGACCTCTGTAGGTTGCAATTGGTGTCAAAGATCCGTTCTCATAACCTCTCAGCCCTATGGTTTCAGTTCCATACGTGGTGTATCCTGTCATACCGTCACCTCCCATATAAAAGGTTTCAAATGGTGATTGCAGGTTTTTATTGTAATATCCCAAAAATCCATATTCAGCCCGTGCCATTAACACAAAAGGATGTGAAGAGCTTGTAAGTGGAACAAAGCCTTTAGATGCAAATTTAATTTTGTAAAATTCAACCCACCTGTAGGCTTGATCATCCGTCATATTTGCATAATCTTTGTTTGGTGAAAAAAGTGAATAGGGTGGCGTAAATTGTCCTGATAAAGAAAAGGTTGATCCGTTTCTGGTGAAAATGGGGTTATCGATCGAGTTACGACTTAATACTACATTTAGACTGGCCAGATTTGAAACACCGTTTTGCATGATGAAATAATCCCAATTACTAAGTGAATAACGCTGAAATTCTAGTCCGAGATTGAGTTGAAAATAGTCATCAGGCCATTTTAATCGTTTCCCCCAACTTGCAGATAACCCAAATGTATGAATATACTTTGTAGGGTCTGCTTCAGAACCTAAGGAATTTGAGTATGGGTTGCTTCCGTACATGCTGCTTCCATAGCTATTGTAGTAACTGTTCATATAATTGGAATAGCTACTGCTGACACCGGTTTGTATTGAATAATAAGCTGACAGAGAAAGTGAGTTAGGGCGTTTTCCTCCTAACCAGGGTTCCACGAAATTAACGCTGTAAGATTGGTAATAGCTGCCGTTTGTTTGTGCCGCGATTGAAAATGTTTGTCCTTCTCCTTCAGGAACAAAGCGATAAGTAGCCGGTTTGAATAAGTTTTGAATAGCAAAGTTGCTGAACTTAAGGGATAAGCTTCCTACTACACCAGTTTGCCCCCATCCTGCTGAGAATTCAATTTGATCGTTTGATTTTGATACTAAAGGCCAGGCAACATCCACAGTGCCATCATCCGGATTCGGTTGAATATCAGGCACCAGCTTTTCTTGTTCAAAGTTACCCATTTGTGCTAACTGGCGCATGGTCCGGGTAATATCCGATTCATCGTATAATTGTCCAGGACGCACAAACATTTCACGGCGAACTACATTTTCATATACGTGAGTATTGCCACTGATGGTGACATTGTCTATAGTAGCGGGTTTCCCTTCATAAATACGCATCTCAAAATCTATAGAATCGTTAGAAGTATTTGCTTCGATAGGATCGACATTCATAAATAAATAGCCTTTGTTTTTATACAATTTAGCTACTGCATCATCAGCTGAATTTAAGCGATCGTCTAATAACTTGGCATTATAAACGTCGCCGGATTTGATGCCCAATATCAGGTTTAAATAATCGGATGGATATATGGTGTTACCAACCCATGAAATAGAGCGAACATAATATTGTTTCCCTTCATGAACTTTGATATAGACATCTACCTTGTTATCACTAATATGAGCTATACTGTCCCATATAATAGATGCATCGCGAAATCCCTTGTCATTATAGCGGTTTATAATTAATTTTTGATCAGCTGCGAAATTAGTGTCGACAAACTTTTTTGTCTTGAATAGGTTAATCAAACGTGGCTCATTGGTTTTTTTCATGGCTCCAACTACCTCGTGAAACGTGAGAGCATGATTACCTGCTAAAAAAATTTCATTTACCTTTACTACCTGACCTTTATCTACATTGACATCAACACTTATCATGCCTTTCTGATTTGGATCATCTTTTTCAACCACGCTTACTGTAGCATAACGATACCCTTTGTCCTGCAAGTATTTTTTTGTAATTTCAATGGCTTTATCCCGTAGATCAGGTGTCATTTGGCCGCCTTTCGTTATCCCTATTTTTGTAGATATATCATCCGCGTTTGATTTGGATATTCCGTTGTAATTGACTTGTGATATACGCGGTAATTGCTTTAGATCTATGGTTAACCATATTTTATCCCCTTCTTCTTTAGATGCTGAAATTTTTACATCCGAAAAAAGACCCTGTTTCCAGAATCTTTTTACTGCTGATGTAATGTCATCACCTGGTATTTTGATTTTTTCGCCAACAGTCAACCCTGAAAAGCCAACAATCACATAGCTCTCATATGTGGTCGAACCGGTTACATTGATGCCGGCAATCACATATTCTTTGGGGTTTTGCGTGTAATGAATAACCGGGGCTGTAATTGTTTTCGCAGTGTCTGATTTTGCAACTGGAATTGAATCTTGTACTTGAGCAAAGACGATTATATTTACAAACAAGGTAAGTAACGTAAAAAAGGTGCGTTTTAACATAAGCTGTTTTTAGATGAGTAGTCATGTGAAGATCTCTTGAAAAGAGGTCAATTGGTTTTTAGTTGCTCTCCTGTCTTGCCAAATCTGCGTTCTCGGGTTTGGTATTCATATATGGCTTTGTAGAAATCTTCTTTCTTAAAATCAGGCCAAAGCGTTTTTGTGAAATATAGTTCTGAATAGGCTAATTGCCATAATAAAAAATTACTGATGCGCAGCTCTCCGCTTGTGCGAATCAATAGATCAGGATCAGGAATTCCTTTGGTTTTCAAGTGGTTTTCAAATACCTGATCGTTGATCGAATCAATGGTTAAGGCGCCGTTAAGCACATCCTGACATATCTTTTGTGTTGCATGAATGATTTCCAATCTGGATGAATAGCTCAGCGCCAGAACTAATGTTAATCCTGTATTGTTGGCAGTCAGTGCCATGGACTTATCTAACTTTTGACGGGCTGTTTCGGGCAACCGTTCTTCTTCTCCTATAGCTAATAGTCTGACATTGTTTTTGTGCAGAGAAGGTGTCTCTTTTTCAATCGACATAGCCAGCAATTCCATCAATGCCGCAATTTCATCACTTGGTCTTCCCCAGTTTTCAATGGAAAAGGTATATAATGTGAGATATTGTACCCCTAATTCAGATGCGGTTTCAGTAATTTCGCGTACAGATTTCAATGCCTGGTTGTGCCCATAGGCACGATTGAATCCTTGTCGGGTTGCCCATCTGCCATTGCCATCCATTATCACGGCTACATGTCGTGGTAATCGTGTCTTGTCAATTTGATGCAGCAACGAATTTTCCATAGATAAATTACTAATAACCTTTTAATTTGTCTGTTATGCAATTACAACTCTGTGTGTTAAGTGCAATTGTGAGTGATATAGAGAGTACTGAGAAATAGTCGTTATTCAAAAATGCTGATTTGTTTAATTTATTGGGATCGTTTAATTGTCCAACAACACCCTCAAGATTATCTGCAAAAGTCTTATTCATGGTCCATTGACAATTCAGATCCAACCGGTTACTTAACTTGAACTTAACACCTACACCTCCTTTTAGAACCTCAGTAGCCGATGAATAAGTAACAATCCCGATGCCTCCAAGAATATAGGGTGAAATGGTAGAACTTTCAAGCGTTAAATCGTATCTGTCATAAGAGAAAAAATTAAACTCTACTTGTGCACTTGTATAGAAATAAGAATTCTTGAATGAGTTTTCTTTTCCATCTTTTCCATCTTGTGTATATTGACCTGCAATGTTACTTGTTAAGGCTTCAACACTCACGGCAAAGCGCGTGTCCAACGGATAACGGATCACGCCTCCAAAAGCAGGTTGGCTGTTTTTCATCCAAGTATTATTTGCATCTCCCAAATAAAAAGATGAACCTATCGTAGGCCCAATTTCAATAGTATGTTTAAATTCTTGTGCATAAACAAATTGCCCTACAAACAGAAGAAAAGCAAAAACAAAAACAATTGTTTTTTGAACCATTTATATTGCGTTATCAGTTCTTGTTGCTCTTTTTTTGATCTATGTCCAACAAATCTATGTCACGATATTGACTACAAAAGTAGCAATTATCTTCCTATCACTGTGAGATACAATTTCTTTTCAAGAGATATTTAACATAAAATCACAAATATCTTGATTCTCTGAATCTCATATTGATATAAATGAATTGGCCTCTTGTCCTTTAGCTTAATCCATGCTCTTGATTTATCGTTTCCATTCAAAGCCTTCTTTTGTATCCTTAACTTCAAATCCTAATGAGGTAAGCTGGTTACGTATGTGATCGGCTGTTTCCCAATCTTTTTTAACTTTGGCTTCTACTCGAAGGGTTAGTAATAAATCAATTGCTTTATGGTAAGCTTCTGTCGTGTCATCATCTGCGATGGCGTTGGTTTGTAATCCAAGAATATCTTCGACAAATACTTTCATTGTTTCCTTAAGTTCTATCAGGTCGGCATCTGATAAGAATGCGTGGCCATCGTGAACAGCATTGATGGCTTTTACCGCATCAAACAGGTGAGCAATAACCATCGGGCTATTCAAATCATCATTCATAGCTTCTTCGCATCGTTGTCGCAAGCCGGTTACATCTATCGTGGAGTTCTTGCCCGGTGTCAGTTTTTGCAACCGTTGATAGCCGTCCATCAGGCGGGCATATCCTTTGCTGCTTGCTTGCAGGGCTTCATTACTGAAATCAAGTGTGCTCCGGTAATGTGCTTGTAATATAAAAAACCGAATACTCATTGGTGAAAAGGCTTGTTTCAACAATGTATGTGATCCGGTAAATAGTTCCTCTAACGTGATAAAATTCCCCAATGATTTTCCCATCTTTTGTCCGTTGATGGTAATCATGTTGTTGTGCATCCAATAGTTGACTGATTCGTGTCCTAATGCTGCCGTTGATTGTGCAATTTCACATTCATGATGTGGAAACATTAAATCCATGCCACCACCATGTATATCAAAAGATTCTCCGAGATATTTTGTTCCCATGGCAGAACATTCTAAATGCCACCCCGGAAAGCCCTCGCTCCATGGTGATGGCCAGTGCATCAGGTGTTCGGGGCTTGCTTTTTTCCACAAGGCAAAGTCAATGGCACGTCGTTTCTCTTGTTGTCCATCGAGGCTTCGGGTTGATTCCATCAGTTCGTCAATGTTTCGGCCGGAAAGTTTCCCGTAATGATGGCTTTGATTGTATTTTTCAACATCAAAATAGATCGATCCATTGCTTTCATAGGCAAATCCGGAATCCAATATCTTTTTCACAAATTCGATTTGCTCAATAATATGCCCTGATGCGTGTGGTTCGATGCTGGGAGGTAATACATTGAGTGCCGTCATGGCATCGTGGTATCTGTTGGTATAATATTGAGCCACTTCCATTGGTTCCAATTGTTCAACCCGCGCTTTCTTCCCGATCTTGTCTTCTCCTTCGTCAGCGTCATTTTCTAAATGTCCGACATCCGTTATGTTCCTTACATATCGCACTTTATATCCAAGATAGGTTAGATAACGAAATAATAAATCAAATGTGATGGCAGGTCGTGCATGTCCCAGATGAGCATCGCCATAAACAGTTGGGCCACATACATATAATCCAACATGTGGTGCATGGATAGGCTTAAATTGTTCTTTTTTTCTTCCTAATGTATTATAAATAAATAACTTATATTCCATAGCGTCAAGTGAAGTATGAGTAATGTCAATTAAGAGAACAAAGGTACATCTTTTTTCAATACTAAATATTGAGTCCATTAGTCATTACATCCTGCTAAATTATAGATTGTTGAACTTTTTTTTGATGGTTCTGTATGTCTGAATGTTGCAGATAATTGTATTCAACTCTTTGTTTTGGTGTCACTCTTGTTGAATCCTATTTTTCTCTTTTATATAGATTCAAATCATGATAATGAACCTTCTGTATTAGATTTGGCCATCAGCTTATTGATTAAAATCTTCAAGATCCAAATGTAGTTTTAATGGGAACTTCTTTATGTAATTTTCCCAAAGTGATTCTTTTCTGACAAATTGCAATGTCATTTGACATTACCCTTTGGGGGAGGTGAGGAGGAGGTCAATAAATAAAACTCAACAAATAACCCGATTTCATGTGAATAAGTCTGAAAGTCAAGATGACTTCATCGCATCTTGATTTAACCCGTATTAAAAAGGTGCGTATTATATCTGGTTTATATGCAGGTTTAATCCTTGAGATATACCTTTATGGCATTCTGCAGCCGGGAAGCGGGTACGAAACAAGATACCATTATTCATGATTTAATTCACCGGCAGATCACATTATGACTATTATGACGCTGAATAAAATAATCTTTGTCCTGTTTTTTTGAGAAGAATAATAGGTTAAGATGCTCTGTGTGATGCGTTATAAATATCTCTTTTTGGATATCTTTTGCATCAAAAAAAAGTGTACATTTGCACTTTGTTTTGATGCATACGTATGACGAAAAGTACATTTACAGGGATGGGTGTTGCCCTGATAACTCCTTTTAAGAATGATGAATCGGTTGATTTCGATGCTTTACAACATTTAGTTGAGTATCAAATTAAAAACGGCACTGATTATTTGGTTGTTTGTGGGACTACAGCAGAAACGGCTACTTTGACAGAAGACGAAAAGGATGCTATTACACGTTTTGTTATATCGGTGAATGGTGGACGATTGCCTATTGTTCTTGGTGTTGGTAGCAATAATACGCGCTCTGTTGTTGAAAAAATTCAACAACAAAACTTGCAGGGTGTTGATGCGATTTTATCAGTTACGCCTTATTATAACAAACCATCACAAGAGGGTTTATACCAGCATTTCAGAACAATAGCTCTGGCTTCAAAACTACCTGTTATAATGTATAATGTACCTGGCAGAACAGGAATCAATATGACGGCTACGACGACTTTACGCTTGGCCAATGACTTTAAAAATATTATTGCAGTAAAAGAAGCTTCTGGAATTTTCCCGCAAATTGACGATATCATTAAAAATAAACCTGACAATTTTGTGGTTATATCCGGTGATGATGGAATCACCTTTCCACTCATTACATTAGGGGCTGTGGGGGTTATCTCCGTGATTGGGAATGCGTTTCCTTATGAGTTTAGCCGTATGGTTCGATTGGCTTTGAATGGTCAATATGAAGCTGCTCGTGAAATCCATCATCGGTTTACCGAACTTATTGCTTTATTGTTTGTAGATGGAAACCCGGCAGGTGTTAAGAGTATTTTGTCGGTGATGGGAATGATTGATAATAAATTACGACTTCCCTTGGTACCCACTACCATTACGACCTTTGAAAAGATTCGTGCGGTGTTGAATCAGCTTAATATAAAATGCTGATTGAAGAATACCTCTATTTTTTATCACTTAATTTTTTCGACTAACTTGCGTACAAAATACACCTATTCTCAACTCTATAAAAGCAGAAGTTATGACAGATGTAAAACCAATTTTGAAGGCAGCTGAAGATAAAATGGCATCAACGCTAAATTTCTTAGATGAAACATTCGCACATATTCGTGCTGGTAAAGCCAATCCTCGCATCTTAGATGGACTGCATGTGGAATATTACGGCAATCATGTTCCTATTAGCGCTGTGGCTACGGTGACCACACCGGATGCTAAAACCATTACTATTCAACCGTGGGAGAAAGCCATGATCAGTGTGATTGAAAAAACAATTATGGCATCGGATGTGGGCATTACTCCCGTCAATAATGGAGAAGTAATTCGATTGTCTATTCCTCCTGTGACAGAAGACCGGAGAAAGCAGTTGGTGAAGCAAGCCAAGCATGAAGCTGAAGAATCGAAAGTAAGCATACGGAATGCAAGACGTGATATTATGGATCTGATTAAGAAGGCAATAAAAGAAGGTCTCCCTGAAGATGAAGGAAATGATGCGGAAAATGATGCTCAAAAACTACATGATAAGTATATCAAGAAAGTGGATGATATGTTGATCGTCAAAGAAAAAGAAATTATGACGGTTTGACAAATCATGTCGTAAGAAGTTGAAAAAGGAGGTTGTTTTACAAACTCCTTTTTTTTATGATTGTTGAGATGTTTGAGATAAGACACATAAGCACATAAAAAAACGCCTCTATTTCTATAGAGGCGTTTTTTTTGAGTTATAGGTTCATTAACGGAAGATTACCATCTATTGCTGCGACGGTCATTACCATAACCACCACCGCTACGGCTGCTGCCACTGTTGCTGTTAAATTCTCTGTGAGGGCGTTCTTCGCGAGGTTTTGCAAGGTTAACGTTAATGGTCATACCATTGATTTCAGATTGATTGAGTGCTTCAATTGCTTTGTTTGCTTCGTTTTCGTCAGGCATTTCAACAAAACCAAAACCTCTTGATTTGCCGGTAAATTTGTCTGTGATTACTTTAGCTGAGTCCACTTGCCCATAAGCTTCAAAAACTTCTCTTAAGCCGTTGTCGTCAACACCATAACTAAGGTGCGAAATGTAAATGTTCATTTGATGAATGATTAAAAAATATGAATACTGAATTATGCCATTGAAAACAACCTTACGAAAAGAAATCGCAGTCAACCATAATCTGTTGCAAAGATAGTCTATTTTTGGCAAATGGATTCATTCGGGCATAAAAATCTTTTTATTTATGCTGATTTTAGTGTAAAAAAACTTAATTATACGAATGAGTTGCTTGTTTTTATATGAAACGATTCAAGGAGTACTGATATGATTCACAAAAATGAAACATTCTGCGGTTATTTGATATGCCTACTTGTTTTTTAGAGATCAGATAAAGGTTCTTTTATCTCTTCCTTTTTCCGAAATATTGTTTTTTTCAATTGCTTAATCACTATCTTTGTCAATGCTTGGGTGATGGATGAAACTTGTTTTTTGTTTGTAAAAGAAGATGAGAAGATATCGTTTGATTCATTTCTATTTATGGATATGAGTAATTTTAAGGGCAAACTATATGTTGTCTGTGACTTTTGATTGATGAATAACTAATTAAATGCTTTTATTATTGTGAAAGAGGCTTATCGAACCTTTTGCGAAGAAGAAGCTATCCCATTATTTCTACAAGCATGGTGGATGGATGCGGTGTGCATACGAGGCACCTGGAACGTGCTAATATACGAAAAACATGGAGAGATCATTGCGGTGATGCCCTTTCACATTCGCAAAAAGTTTGGAATGAGATTTATTATAGAACCTCAGTTGACTCAATATAGCGGTATATGGATCAAATACCCTGAAAATAGTTCATTACGTAATCAATATGAACTTGAAAAACAAGTCAGTAATTATTTTATTGAACAGCTTGAAAAATCAGGTTTTATTTTCTATCTCCAAACGTTTCATTCCTCTTTCACAAATTGGCTGCCATTTTATTGGAAAGGATTCCGACAGACAACACGATATTCGTTTGTGATTGAGAATATTTCTCATCCGGAGACTGTTTTTGCCGCTTTCAATGAACGGAAAAAACGGGATATTCGTAAAGCGGAATCAGCTTTAAAGGTCTCTTTTGACTTAGAACCCCATGAGTTTTATGATTTCCATCAAAAGGTGCTTGCCCGGCAGAAAGAGAAAATTGCTTATTCATGGGAGTTGTTTCGGCGGCTTACTGAAGCAGCCTTTGCTCACGATCAAGGACTCATTTTATCGGCTAACGATTCTCAGGGTCGATTGTACGCAACCCTATTGGTGGTTTGGGACATGACCAGTGCCTATTGTTTAGTGTATGCCATTGATGATCACTATAAACAATCGGGAGCTTTGAGCTTGTTGATTTGGGAAGCGATTAAATATCTTTCAGATAAAACCATGGCTTTTGATTTAGAAGGCAGCATGATTGAAACGGTGGCTGATTCATATAGTCAGTTTGCTACTTGTAAGGTGCCATATCTTGAAATAAAAAGATCGAATTCCGTATTGATTGACTTATTGTTGAAAATGAAGGGATAAAATGGGTGTAGTTTGTTTGTTATCTGTGTAAAATGGTATCATAAACGGATAACAACTGCTTCGTAATTCGATCGGGATTTGCTATATGATGTGCATGGCTGATAATCGTTGAAGGTTCGAAGTAGTGATGATTATTTATCATATGAAGCATCGCGGTTGCTAATAGCTGAGATTGGTTAATAGGGACGCGATAGCCAACCTCGGGAGTAAGTACTTCGGATGGAATCACGTGAGTGCCTACAATGGGTAATCCTGTGCTCATAGCTTCTAAGACAGCAATAGATTGAGATTCTTCACGACTTGACAAGACAAAAGCGTCAGCTTCCCATAGCAATTGACGAACCCCTTCGGGAGATTTCCATCCTAAAAAATCAATTTTATTATGATGGATACATTGGGCAATCAATTGTTTCCCAGCCCGGGTTTCAAATCCATTGCCGGCAATGCGTAAGCGAACGTTCTCTTTTTGCTCGCAAAGTAGATCGAATGCTTCAAAAAGAATATCATAAGCTTTGACAGGCAAATTTGAGTTGGCGGCTGAAAAAATAAATTCACTATGGGATACTCTTGTTAATGGTGGAGAGAAAAAATCAAGATCAATCAGGTTGGAAATGCTAAACATGGGTATATCAGATTGGATGAAAGTGCGAATGCCATCTAATACCTCGTTTGAAACGCCAATAACGGCATCGGAATGATTGTAGGCTTGTCTTATTTTATCGCTCAACCATGAATCGGATAATAGCTCATTCAAACGATTTGATCTGGGATTTAAGGAACCTGAGTGTTCCGTAATAACATAAGGAATTTGATATTTTTCTTTGATCAAGTGACAGACGTAGCCGGCGCATTGCCAACTATGGGCGTGAATAAGATCAGGTCTTCCATACTGTTGAATGTATGTAACAATCATTCTGTATGTGGTATCTATCCATCGTTGAAGATTTGCTTTATCCGATTTTGGAATATTTCGTTGAAAGAAACGATGAACATGAATTCCATTTTCTTCCCTTACAACAGGAAATAACGGGTAGCGATGAAGCTGAAAAGCTAAATGAAAAGGCAATATGACATTAGCAACAATTGATACATCGACTCCTGCTTTTTTAAGAGCAACGCTTTGATCCATACAAAACTCTCCCCCCATAGGCGTAAAATAGGAAGGTAATTGCACTAAATGAATGGGGGATGGAATGTCCATGTTCATGATAAGGATCGCTTGCGGGTTATGTATGGGTGAAAGAATCTAAAACTTGCTTGATAACTTGATAATGAGATAGCATGGATAATAAAGCAATCTTTTTGTCTTTTCGCCATGTATCGAAGAAAGAAAATGAGAAAGAAAGCTGTTTTGCATGCTGATAATCATTGTATTTCCAAAAAATCAGTAATTGTTCTTTTTGCCAGATAAACTCATTTTTTACCAGTAATAACTTTTTGTTTTCGCTTGCTTTCATGATGTAGAAAAAGCGAATTTTGTAAATAGACTCACGAAACCGAAGGTCATCTTGTTTTGATGTTGGACGGCTAACGCTTCCAATTCTCCAGTTATAAACGGTAGTGGTATCCGGCAAAAAATAACCTTGAGTGGATAAGCAGAATTGCAAGAGGAGAGGTAAATCAGGTGTTAAAAATTGATGTGCAATAAATTGTTGAAATAAGGTTGGATCAAATAGAGAGCGACGGAAAAAAAGTGTGGAAGAAATAATGGCTTGGTTAAACAATGTCTCTTCAAATAAATTACTTGATGGTGTGTGGTTTTTCATGCCTTGAATCAACGCTCCTTCTCTTTCATCCAAATACAAAAAGTCAGAATAGACAAACCCAACGGCATTCTTTTGTTGTAAAATGGCAAATTGTTTGTTTGGTTTTTGTGGATCAGTCCAGAAGTCATCTCCTTCTAAAATTGCAATATAAGTTCCTTTCGAAAACTCAATAGCTTGATACCAATTTTTTAGAACGCCCTGATTTGTTGTTGCAGATATAATACGAATTAGATCAGGATGTTTTTGTTGGTATTCGGAGCAAATTTCAAGAGTATTGTCTCTTGAACCATCATCGCTAATCACAATTTCAAAATCAATCTCTCCTGTTTGGGCAAGAACACTTTCGATCGCTCTACGAATGTATTTGTTTTGATTATACGTGATTATACATACACTAATAAGATTGGTTTTGATACTTTTTCTACTCATGCATATGGTGTTTCTCTTTGTTACAAAAATAGGTATTTGTTTTCAAGTGTAAGTCTTATTTTTTTTAGTACAAAAATGGACATGGAAGGTGTTGGATTTTAAAAAAAAGAGTATCTTGCACTGTTTTTCATTATATCTGGTATATTCATCTACAAAAATTAATTAAAGCCATGTCATACTTGAAATTTGATAAAAGCAGTCTGGCAAATTTGGAAAAATCGTTATGGAAAGAGATTTTACGAACCAATAAATCAGGTGCTTATAGTGCCACCACATTGGTGGATTGCAATACACGTAAATATCACGGCTTGTTGGTGGTACCTGTGCCTGAATTGAGTGATAATAATTATGTCTTATTGTCTTCACTTGATGAAACCATCATTCAACATGGTGCGGAATTTAATTTAGGTGTCCATAAATATGAAGGGGATTTTTTTAGTCCTAATGGACAAAAATACATTCGTGAATTTCATTTAGAAACAGTAGCCAAAACTGTTTATCGGGTTGGCGGTGTTATTTTGTCGAAAGAGCGCATTTTTATTTCGCATGAAAACCGGTTTGTGATTCGCTATACGTTGTTGGATGCGCATTCACCTACTACTCTACGATTGCGTCCTTTTTTAGCCTTTCGCAGTGTTCATGAACTCTGTGTTGAAAATGATATGTTGGATGAATCCGTCAATGAAGTGGATAATGGTATTGCAATGTGTTTGTATGAAGGATATCCGACGCTTTTTATGCAGTTTTCGAAAGCGAATCGTTTTGTGCCCGATTCTCACTGGTATAAGGGTATCGAGTACCCAAAGGAGCAGGATAGAGGATATAATTTCAAAGAAGACCTATATGTGCCCGGATATTTTGAATTTTCAATATCCAAGGGAGAAGTATTGTTGTTTTCGGCAGGGACAACTCCGGTTGACCCTATGCAACTCCCATTATTGTATGAAGAAGAATTGGTAAAACGTACCTCGAGAAGCGATTTTTATCACACTTTAAAAAATGCAGCACAACAATTTTATTTGAAGCGCAATGGAGATAACTACCTTTTAGCGGGGTATCCATGGTTTAATGTACGGGCTCGTGATGAGTTTATTGCGCTTGCCGGTGTGACCCTTGCTATTGATGAAAGAGCCATGTTTGAAAAAATAATGAATACTGCATCGCAGGCAATTGCTCTTTTTTTAGCAGGAAATCCAATAGAAAAAACATTCTCGGAATTTGATGTGCCAGATGTGCTTTTGTGGATGATTCGTGCTGTGCAGCATTATGCAGCGTCTGTAGGTATGACTGATGCTACTGTCCGCTATGGACAATTGGTAATTGATGTGATTGGTTATATTAGAAAGCAAAAACATCCAAACTTATTCTTGCATGACAATGGATTACTCTATACCAATGGGGTGTATACTGCTGCTACATGGATGAATGCCAAGGAAAACGGGCTTCCAATTATTCCTCGTAGTGGATATGTAGTTGAAATTAATGCTTTGTGGTACAATGCTTTGAAATTTGCCGCCGCAATAGCTATCGAACAAAAAGACGAATACACTTCTGATTTATTCGATTATCAATCGGAATTGACACGACATTCTTTTGTCGATGTCTTTTGGAATGGCCATTATTTGTATGATTATGTGGATGGGCAGAATGTAGATGTTGAAGTAAGACCTAATATGATTTTTGCAGTTGCTCTCCCATATTCTCCTCTTGATAAAGAACAACAAAAGTCTGTCGTTGATATGGTGACGCGTGAACTCCTCACTCCAAAGGGATTGAGAACTTTAAGTCCCAAAAGTCCCTTGTATCGCCCGATTTATATTGGAAGTCAGCTGCAACGTGATCGGAATTATCATAACGGACCGGTATGGCCGTGGTTGGCAGGGGCGTTTGCCGATGCTTATCTCCGCATCTATAAACGTAGTGGAATCTCATTTGTCGGACGTCTCTTGATTGGTTTTGAGTCTGAAATGAGCGAATTGTGTGTAGGAACACTTTCTGAGTTACATGATGGCAATCCTCCTTTTCAAGGGCATGGTGCAATGTCGTTTGCAATGAGCGTGGCTGAAATATTGCGTGTTTATCGTTTGGTAATTGATGCAGATGCACCGGGTGTAACAGATAATCGGAATGTTGTTATTCAAAACAACTCATAGTATTTTTTGCGATGAAGCGGGTATGTAAAGAGAAAGTTGGAGCATGGATTCTGAAACGAAACGTGATTTTGGCAAATAGATAACCTTGATATAAAAAATAGAGTATACATGAAAGCGTTAATGTTTGGTTGGGAGTTTCCTCCTCATATTTTAGGCGGTTTAGGAACGGCAAGTTATGGACTTACTAAAGGAATGTCGATGCAGCAGGACATGGAAATAACTTTTGTCATTCCTCGTGCGTATGGAGATGAAGATCAGCGTTTCTTGAAGATAATAGGAGCATGTCATATTCCTGTTGTATGGCGGGATGTGAATCGGAGTTTTGTGGACGAACGTTTTGGCCAGTTTATGTCCCCGGAAGAATATTTCCATTTACGGGATCATATTTTTTATGACTACAATCGAATTGGAACCAATGAATTTGGATGTATTTCTTTTTCGGGGCGTTATCCGGATAATTTATTGGAAGAGATTTCAAATTATGAAGCAGCAGCGAGTGTTATTGCTCATGCATATTCGTTTGATATTATACATTCGCATGACTGGTTGACTTACCCTGCCGGAATCTTTGCTAAACAAATTACCGGAAAACCATTGGTAATTCATGTGCATGCAACTGATTTTGATAGAAGCCGTGGAAATGTAAACCCCACTGTATACAATTTAGAAAAAAGAGGAATGGACTTTGCAGATCATATTATTACCGTTAGTAATTTAACTCGGAATATTGTGATTGAGAAGTATCATATTGATCCACGAAAAGTCACCACGGTACATAATGCCGTTGATCCGTTACAGGATCTTGCATCATTCAAAAGATCCCCGCATAAAGATAAAGTTATTGCCTTTTTAGGCCGCATTACCATGCAAAAAGGACCTGAATATTTTATAGAAGCTGCGGCTCGTGTATTACAAAAAACACATCATGTCCGTTTTGTGATGGCTGGTAGCGGAGATATGATGCATGCCATGATTCGTTTGGTAGCCGAACGTGGTATTGCCGATCGGTTTCATTTTACCGGTTTTCTGAAAGGTAGAGAAGTATATGAACTGCTTGCTCAAAGTGACGTTTATGTGATGCCTTCGGTGTCAGAACCTTTTGGAATTTCACCACTTGAAGCCATGCAGGTTGGAACACCTACCATTATTTCAAAACAATCTGGATGTGCCGAGATATTGACGAATGCTATCAAAATTGATTATTGGGATGTTGATGCTATGGCTGATGCGATGTACTCAATCGTGAAATATCCTGCAATGTACAGGCATCTTCATGAAGAAGGCCTAAAAGAGATTGATACCATTAAATGGGAATATGCTGGTCAGAAAGTGAGAAATATTTATAATCAACTAATTAGTACGTATTGATACATATTAACCAGTAGCTTCTTTAATTTCTTATTCCAAATTTCTACATTCAATTGAATTCTTGCTCTTCTATCATTCTTTATATTACAAGAAGGATAGAAGCTTTTGTGTGAATTCATTGGAAGTATTCTTTTTCTTTTTTAGTAATGGGGTCTCAATTAATATGCTTATTTTTGCGGCTTGATTGCGTGTATATGTAAATGGAATCAATCATTAGTATTGAATATATTTGTATTATTCAAGCAATGCAAGTGAGTTAGATGCTATTGAAAATGAATACATAACTCTTTTGTTTCATATTTAACTGACATGAAGAATAAGTATATTGATTTAATTGAACAGACTTTTGAGTTTCCCAATGAGGAGTTCTCTATTGTTGATAATGAACTTTTTTGGTTTGATATTCCATTAATGGATCTCATAAAACAATATGGTACTCCATTGAGGATAAGTTATTTACCTAAAATTGCGAAGAATATACAACGAGCAAGGAGAATGTTTAATGTCGCAATGGCAAAAGTGGATTACAATGCAGATTACCATTATTGCTACTGTACGAAGAGCTCGCACTTTTCTTTTATCATGGAAGAGGTGTTGAAACATGGTGTAAATATTGAAACATCTTCTGCTTTTGATATCAATATATTGGAGTCATTATTTGAATCTGGACAACTTAAACCGGATACTTTTATAATATGTAATGGATTTAAACGTCCACAATATGTGGAGAACATACAGAATCTGATTAACCTCGGATTTGAGAATGTAATTCCTGTTCTGGACAATAAATTCGAGTTAGATCTGTTGCTTAAAGACTTTGATCAGAAGTTTAATATCGGCATTCGAATTGCATCTGAAGAAGAACCTAAGTTTGATTTTTATACTTCAAGGTTAGGAATTCGTTACAGTGATATTATTCCTTACTTCTACGAGAAAATACAAAATAATCCGCAGGTGGAGTTGAAAATGCTGCATTTTTTTATAAATACAGGTATTAAGGACACGGCTTATTATTGGAATGAATTGAACAAAGCGGTTAATTTGTATTGTGAATTGAAGAAACTTTGTCCTCAATTGGACAGTTTAAACATTGGAGGTGGATTCCCGATTCAAGTGCATCTGGAGTTTAATTACGATTACGATTACATGGCCGAAGAAATTGTGGCGCAAATCAAGAATATATGTACTCAGAATGAGGTGCCGGAACCTCATATATTTACCGAGTTTGGTTCTTATACTGTCGGTGAGAGTGGTGCCATGCTGTATTCCATTGTAAATCAAAAACAACAAAATGATCGTGAGCTGTGGAATATGATTGATAGTTCATTTATGACTACGCTTCCTGATACATGGGCAATTGATCAACGCTATGTCTTTTTAGCAATAAACAATTGGGATTTAGAATATCAACGTGTTCATTTAGGTGGATTGACATGCGACAGTGAAGACTATTATAATGCCGAAGCGCATTCTAATGCTGTATTCCTACCCATGATGACAGATGGTGCTGAACAATATATCGGGTTCTTTCACATGGGAGCTTATCAAGAGTCATTGAGTGGCTTTGGCGGTATTCAGCATTGTTTGATACCGGCACCCAAAGTAGTGGTTATTGATATTGATGAAAATGAAGAATATGTGACCAAATTATTTGCTAAAGAACAAAGCTATAAGTCAATGTTGAAGATTCTGGGATATTAAAGTTGTTTTGTTAGTGTGATATTAATTTCGGATATTTGCAGTGCAAATGATGCTTGATTTTATAACTAAAACGTTTTGATAATGAAAAAAATAGTTTATTTAATGATTCTTCCGGTTGCCTTATTGATTGCTTCATGTAAGACAATACATCCGGCGGGTATTTATGAGAAAGCTCCTGAAGCGTCTAAAAATCAACCTGCTCCGGTTATTTCTTCGCCAACGGTTTCTTCTTCATCGGCAACAACGACATCTTCAACACCTACTCCTGCAAATCCTGTTACAACTACACAGGAAGATATAAGAAAAGAATCGTTTACATTAGCTTCGACAGAAACAAATCAAAATCCTATTAACATGAAATACAATGTTGTAGTGGGGAGTTTTGAAAATCAATCGAATGCACAAAGATTATCAGCTACGCTGAAAGCAGAAGGAAAAGATCCTGCTGTCGTAGTCAATCAAAAAGGAATGTTTCGTGTCATTATTTCATCATATAATGACTATGCACAAGCAACACAAATAAAACTAAGTTTGCAAAGCCGTTTCCCCGGAGCCTGGTTATTAGTGCAAGACAACCAATAGAAAGATTCTGTCTTTAATACATTCAATCACCCGTAATTGTGATTGAACAACGTGTTTCAAACCTAGCAGATAAATGTATTTGTTAGGTTTTTTAGTGTGGTTTTATATTTCGGGCAACATTCAGGTTATGTTATATTTGCGCAATCGTTTATACCGGCCAAATCGCCATGGCTAATGTTTGTCGTATTTTAAATCACAGAGCTGAAGTTTATCAGAACGATTATTTTCTTTCTTCATGTATAGTAATAAAGCAATTCTTTCGCTTTCGTATCCGATTTTTCTTACATTACTTGCGCAAAGCATTGTCAATGTGACTGACTCTGCATTCTTAGGTCGCATTGGGGAAGTGGAACTTGGGGCATCTGCATTGGGTGGCGTTTTTTATATGGCTGTTTTTGTGGTAGGAATGGGATTCACTACTGGTGCACAGATTTTAATGGGGCGTCGTAATGGAGAGAAAGAGTTTGCCCGTGTAGGAGAAGTGTTTAATCAGGGCATCTTATTTTCCATTGTATTGGCTTGTTTTGTCTTTGTTATTTCCTATTGGTTAGCAGCTCCTTTTTTACGTTTGTTTATTCATTCGCAAGCTATATATGTAGCTACTGTTACTTACCTGAATTATCGTGTTTTTGGCTTTTTCTTTGCATTTGTCAATTTAATGTTCCGGGCATTTTATGTTGGAATCATGCGGACAAAGGCACTTATCATAAGTGGTTTTGTCACTATGGGATTTAATGTGGTGTTTAGTTATGGGCTCGTTTTCGGACATTTTGGGTTCTCCCGTATGGGCATTGGTGGTGCAGCGTTGGCATCAGTACTTGCAGAAGCAATCGCTTTTCTTTTCTTTTTGTTTTATACGTTTGCCTTTGTCCGAATTGATACCTATCGGTTATTTCATTTTTCTACATGGCATTTCCAGACCATCTGGAAAATTTTAGACCTCTCTTTCTTTATTATGTTTCAGTCGTTTTTGTCTATTTCCACGTGGTTTCTTTTCTTTATTTTCATCGAAAAAATGGGTGAACGAGCACTCGCTGTCTCGAATATTATACGGAGCTTGTATTCTCTGTTGGGGCTTCCTGTCATTACTTTTGGTGTTGCAATCAGTACGATAGTCAGCAATCTGATAGGAGAAGGGAAAACAGAAGAAGTCTTGCCTATGATACGTCATGTAAGCAAATTGGCATTATTATTTATGTCTCCCGTGATTTTGGTGACGGCTCTTTTCCCGAGAATGTTTGCTGCCATTTATACCAACAACATTGGATTAATGAATGCCACCATTCCTTCCCTGCATGTTTTTTGCCTCATCATGTTTGTATTTGCTATCGGAAATATCTATTTCAATGCTGTCTCAGGTACCGGAAATACGCGAATGGCATTGTTGTTCGAGGTGCTGGTTTTAGTAGCATATCTAACGTATATTTACCTTGTAAACTTTGTCTTTCACGCTTCTGTTGCTATTGCCTGGCTTTCGGAAGTGGTTTATTGGGTAGGCATTGGGTTATGTAGTTTCTGGTATCTTATGCGAGGCAATTGGCGTGCAAAACAACTTTGAGAAATTGAAATTGTCCTTTGAAATTGAGTTTATTGCATATAAAAAGGGAAGTGTTGTTGCCATCATAAGATGAACAAACAACCCTTCCCTTTGTCAAAAAATGAGCATGAAGAACTATCTGCTAAACGGGATTATTTTTTCTTTTTACTCCAGAGCCCTTCCATGTCTTCCAACTTTTTCCCTTTCGTTTCAGGTACGAATTTCCACATAAATAGAGCTGAAATGATACCCATGATACCATAAATCCAAAATGCGAATCCATGATGGAATTGGTTTGTCAGCCATGTATTGTCGTTCATCATAGGGAATGTAAGCGATACCACCCAATTGGCGATCCATTGTGCAGCAACGGCTATTGACATAGCTCCACGAATGGAGTTGGGGAATATTTCCGAAAGCAATACCCACGTAACCGGCCCCCAGCTCATAGCAAAAGCTGCTGTGTAAAGGAGCATGAACACAAGAGCTAAGATCCCGACGTGTCCTGAGAAGAAGGTGAATCCTAAGGCAATCATGCTGAGTGCCATGCCAATAGAACCAATAATCATCAACGGTTTACGCCCAAATCGATCAACCGATAAGATGGCGACAACCGTGAATGAAAGGTTGACAATACCTACGATAATGGTCTGCAAAAGCGATGAGTCCGTACTGGCCCCCATGTTCCGGAAAATGTTTCCGGCATAGTACAACACCACGTTTATCCCCACAAATTGTTGAAATACGGATAGCATGATACCGATAAAGATGACCAAAAAGCCGTATGAAAGCCATGGTGCGTTTATTTCGTGAAGGGTGGTTTTAATCTCTGCAAGTACCGTGGATGCATTGTTTTTACCGGCTATTTTCTCTAATACTTTCAGTGCTTGACTATCTCTGCCTTTCATGGCTAAATAGCGCGGTGTTTCCGGCACAAACAAGAGTAAAACAAAAAAGAGCAATGCGGGTATGGCGCCTGAGAAAAACATCCAACGCCAACCATCGGTAATGAGCCACTGTTCGTTGCCTTGTTTGGCAATGAAATAGTTGACAAAATAGATGACCAACATACCAAAGATGATGGCAAATTGGTTGAAAGAGACAAGTTTGCCCCGAATGTCAGCCGGTGCAATCTCGGCAATGTACATGGGCGAAATCATCGAGGCAATGCCGACTCCAATGCCGCCTATGATACGGAAAATAACAAACGAATAGACATCCAAAGTACCAAATACATTAAATGTTTCTGGCCTCCATGCGCCGATCGCTGAAAGTAAAAAGGCGATTGCCGCTATGATAAGCCCATTTTTTCGACCTACTGCCTTTGATATAAAACCGGCGGATGCACCTCCTATAATGCAACCGATCAATGCACTTGCAATGACAAATCCCTTGATGGCATCAGCGGTATCTTTGATCTCAGTCGGGTCGGAAGGAATAGCTTGGCGTAAAAAGTGAATTGCCCAGGCAATAAAGACAACAAGGATAACTCCGCCTATAATTCCGCCTTTTTTTGATCCAAGTAGTTTGATGATTTGTCCACTGATAATGAGGACGACAAAGAATAGTACGATGGACATCATCATCCTGTATTGGCTGATAAGCATCATTTTATCGGATATCAGATGGAACGTGTTGCCTTGTGTGGAGTAGATGAAATGCTCTACCAGGGATTTTTCGGCGCCATTTACGACGGCAGTGTCATATCCGAACAACAACCCACCTAATGTTGCCACTAAGGTGAGTAATGCAATGTATACAGGATTCCCTTTGTTGTAGGAATTCGTTGTGTTTTTTGACGAAGTATCTATAAAAGACATGATGAAAAGGTTAGAATGTTTTGTTGTGTTATTGGAGTTTAAGGATATATCCGATTAGTTCAACGTACGTTGAACTAATCGGATATTCATCTTATAGATACATGTTTATGATGGCTTCATATAATTCTTGTTTGCCGCTGATTTGTTCAGGCTCACCGGCTTTCAAGGCAATGGTACGAAGTTCTTCGAGTGTCATTTTGCCTTCTTCAAAGAGCTTGCCTTCTCCCTTGTCAAACGAAGCATAACGGGTCTTACGCATCTGGCGGTAGGGAGATTGTTCCAAAATGGTGGCTGCAGTTTCCAAAGCACGGGCAAAAACGTCCATCCCGGAAATATGAGCAATGAAGATGTCATCCAGGTCTGTTGAGTTACGGCGGGTTTTGGCATCGAAGTTAGTTCCTCCTACCAATCCTCCTGCTTCCAGAATGACCAACCATGCTTGTGTCAGTTCATACAAGTCGATGGGGAATTGATCGGTGTCCCATCCGTTTTGCATGTCACCGCGATTGGCGTCAATAGATCCAAGAAATCCGGCATCTGCAGCCACTTGCAATTCATGTTCAAAGGTGTGGCCGGCTAATGTGGCGTGGTTGACTTCAATGTTGAGTTTAAAGTCTTTTTCAAGACCATGGGCACGTAAGAAACCGATAACCGTTTCTGAATCTACATCATACTGGTGTTTCATCGGCTCCATCGGTTTGGGTTCAATGAAGAAGGTTCCCTTGAATCCGTTTTTGCGTGCGTAGTCGCGTGCAATGGTCAACATGCGTGCCAAATGCTCTTTTTCCCGTTTCATATCGGTATTGAGCAGGCTCATGTATCCTTCGCGGCCACCCCAGAAAACATAGTTTTCGCCACCCAAAGCTATGGTAGCATCCAATGCATTTTTAATTTGTAAGCCTGCGGCAGCTACAGCGTGAAAATCAGGATTCGTTGCAGCGCCATTCATATAACGTGGATGACCAAAAACATTAGATGTCCCCCAAAGTAATTTCACACCCGATGCGGCTTGTTTCTGCTTGGCATATTCTACGATTTGTTTCAGATTGCTCTCATATTCGGTAAATGTTTGAGCATCTACTAAATCAACATCATGAAAACAATAATATTCAATGCCTGTTTTTGTCATGAATTCAAAAGCAGCATCCATTTTCTCTTTTGCACGTGTAATGGCATCTTTTTGAGCATCCCATGGGAAAACCTTTGTTCCGGGGCCAAACGGATCGCCACCTGTTCCACACAACGTGTGCCAATAGGCCATAGCAAAACGTAACCAGTCTTTCATTTTCTTGCCCATTACCATTTTATCGGCATCATAATAGTGAAATGCCAGTGGATTTTTTGATGTCTTTCCCTCAAACTTGATTTCTCCAATTGCGGGGAAAAATTCTTTCTTTCCTAATGTAATACTCATAGCTGTTGTTTTTTAATTGTGAAATGATGAATTTGTATTCTAAAATGGTTGTGATTGATCTTTTTGCGTGATAATGAATTTTTTTAATTGTTTGGTATACATGGCAAACTTTTTAAGGTGACTATTTTATCTGTTTTTGCAGAATTGCTTTCCACAGTTTGTAACTTTCCTTCGTGGCATCCGTGCGTGTTGCATCCGGTTGAATGGTTTCAAGTTTTTTGAGCGAATTAAAAGCATCTTGTTCGTCTTTGTAAATGCCAACGCCAATGCCTGCTCCTTTCGCTGCTCCGATAGCCCCATCTGTTTCATACAGTTCAATGGTAGCATTTGTCGCGTTGGCAAGGGTTTCTCTGAAAAGAGGACTTAAAAAGAGGTTGGCTTTTCCTGCCCGGATCACGTTACATGTGATGCCCATTCCCTCCATAATTTCCATTCCATACGCCAATGAGAAGGCAATGCCCTCTTGCGCTGCCCGGATGATGTGCGCTTGTTGATGACGGTTGAAATTAAGTCCGTGAAGAGAGCACCCAAGCTCCAGGTTGTTTAATATTCTTTCGGCGCCATTACCAAACGGAAGTATTACCAGCCCATCTGCACCGATTGGAGCTAACATGCCTGTTTCGTTCATTTCGTCATACTGCATTCCTTTCGGTGCAACGTTCTTTTTGATCCATGCATTGAGAATTCCTGTGCCGTTAATACATAAAAGTACGCCGAGTCGTGTTTTATCCTTCGTATGATTCACGTGGGCAAAGTTGTTGACACGTGATAGTTGATCATAACGAATATGCTCATTCACTCCGTAAACCACGCCTGAGGTGCCTGCGGTTGCTGCTATTTCTCCCGGATTCAACACGTTGAGCGATAATGCATTGTTTGGCTGATCGCCTGCACGATAGGTGATGGGCGTGCCTTCGGCTAATCCTAATTGATCGGCTGCGGCTTTGCTTAGTTTACCTTGCACCCCGAATGTTGGCGTGAGTGAAGGAACGATGGAAGGAGAGAACCCAAAATAGTCCATCAGTTTCTGAGAAATGGAATTCTCCTTGAAGTCCCAAAATATGCCTTCCGAAAGGCCTGATATGGTTGTCTTAATTTCACCTGTCATGCGCATGGCAATGTAGTCGCCGGGTAGCATGAATTTATCTGTTTTCGCGTAGATTTCAGGCTCATTCTCTTTTACCCACGCCAGTTTTGCAGCCGTGAAATTGCCCGGGGAGTTCAGTAAATGCGACAAACAATATTCTTCTCCCAACGCCTTAAATGCATTTTCTCCATAGCTCACAGCACGACTGTCGCACCAGATAATGGATGGGCGCAGCACGTTCTGTTGTTTGTCCACCAAAACCAACCCGTGCATCTGATAGGAAATACCGATGGCTTTTATGTCCGCAACATCAATTTTAGCACCCGAAAGCACCGATTGCGTGGCTATTATCAAATTATTCCACCATGACTCCGGCTCTTGTTCTGCCCATCCGGGTTGTGGCGACTGAATGTCCATTTCGGGTTTTGGAAAATAATCCTGTGCAACGCATTCCCCGGTGGTCGCGTTTACTAAACTTGCTTTTACTGACGAACTACCAATGTCATAACCTATTAAATACATGTGAATCGTGTTTTTTTGTGGAATTAGGATGAGATACTCTATCGATGAATTTGATTGTAGATGATTTTATCAAAGCGATAATAGCGGGCTGCGCGATGTGCTACGTTTTGTTGTTTTTCTTCTAAAGATACAACGTATTGAAGTGTAATTAGTTTTTTGTGAAAATTTCGTATGTCTACTTTTTCTCCAAAGATCACCTCATGCAAATTTCGTAATTCAGCTTCCGTGAATCGTTTAGGCAACAGTTCATAAAGGCCTATCGGGTCTTCTACCAATTTTAGACGAATAAAGTCAAGTGCTTTTTCCACGATGATGTTATGGTCGAAGGCCAAAGCCCCAATGTTGTTGATGTCGCACCAATGAGCCTCGTAATGATCTGAGAAAGCCTGTAGCTTTTGTCCTATCTTGATCAGTGCAACGTACCCGACAGTGACAATACGGCCAATCTTCATATGAATGGAATTTTCAAGCCATACTTTATCTCGTGGATTTTGTGTCCGGCTGGGAGATCCGAAACTGTGAAATTGCTGTAAGTAAATGTTTTTTATGCCCGTAAGTTCATGCAGCACCCGGTAGGCGGCGTCATCAAGATCTTCGTTTTCGTAGATAACGCTTCCCGGAAGTTTCATATCACTATAACAGACATCTTCACTGACACCACTGCGTGAGATAAGCAAAATGTGAAGTCTCTCGCCTGTAAAGCCAAAAACGACACAGTCAACCGAGACATGAGGATATAGCGATGATTCTAACATAATGAGCGTAATTTCACGGCACACACTTTTCGATTACAAATAAACTGCTTTTCTTTCTCATTTGCAAAAGGTATTTGTATAAAAAACTGATAATAAGATTTTTGTAATATGTAAGTTTTACAATAAGACTTTGAATTCAAAGATATGTTTATCAGCGTAATGAGTCCGATTGTGATGGTGTTCGATTGACAATAAGGTGCTGCTGTTAAATAATACAAAAGCGAAAACATTGTTTCATGTTTTCATTGTTGACTAAGCATTTGCTATCCAATAACAGGTATTTCATTCGTATTTCATTTGTATTTGGTTTGTATTTCATTCATATTTTGTTCATAGATAATACATACATAAAACATATATAACACATATGTAAAATATAAATAATACTTATCTAAATAGATATGTTTTATCTATGTTTTAGTTCTATGTTATCTAAATATAGATCATGTTTAAACATAAAACAAGATGTGTCCATGAAGTGAGTGAAACCTGAATGTGTAACGATGAAATAACGGCTCACCGGACGAGGTCACTCGTTAGTCGGCCTTTGTAATACCGGATAGAGGAATATAGCGGATACTCATTTAACAGAATAACAGAAAAATGCTCCTTGGTGTTCCTTAGTGAAAATCCCTTTGTGTTCTTTGTGGTAAAAGGCATATCACAAAGGTGCTCAAAGGATCACACAAAGGATCACAAAGAAACCCTGATGTTCCTTCGTGGTGAAATTTGTGGTTAAAAAGAACCCTTTCGTGGTACAATCGGATTCATCACGCGACTTGTCAAATCGAGCCATAAAACAGGGCTTTCCTTTGTCAATAAATAGCATCACGAAAAGGGTAAAAAGGCCGCTTTCCATATATAAAAATATGCCTCATTGCGTAATGTTATATAATATAACCTTTTATGAACAGGCATTATTGGCGTTTTCCACCTGTTTTTTGTTATTATCCGTTGTGTATATATAAATATATTGCTAATTTTGTAAATGTTAATTGCAATTTTAGTAGTCTGTTATTTTACATAATGTAAATCATGAACCGTTATTTTATGCTTTCTCTGGTTTGTTTAGCCGTTTCGACGATCCCTTTTACTTGCGGGTTCCCGGCACAAAAGTCACGCGTCACCGTTTTGTTCAAACACCGGAACCTGCCTCAGGCGGGCGATTCCATCATCAAGCAGCAGGTGGCTTATGTCGACCCGGGAGCCGCGGGTCAGGATATCACCTGGGACTTCAGTACCGTGCAGCCCGTGAACGACAGTTACAATGTGCGCTACCAGGCACTGTCGCCCGACACTTCCGTCATAGGGGGCATCGAACACCGTACCCTCTACCGCTATGGGGTGCAAGGCGACACCCTGATGCACACGGGCTACGAGAACGCCACCACGCAGATGAACTACACCCTGCCGGAACTCACCATGCGTTACCCGTTCCGTTATGGGGACACCATAAGTTCCAACTTCGCGGGGACAGGCGAGTATTGCCACCGCATCCCCCTGCAGGTGTCCGGTACGACCACCGTAACGGCGGATGGCACGGGAACGTTGGATACCCCTTTGGGATTGAAGTTCAAGAATGCGCTGCGCGTAAAGAGCATTCGCCAATACACCCGGACGGGAATGGACAGTGTGGTGATGCGGTTGGAGACCTACGCGTGGTATGTGTGGGGCAACCGTTACCCGGTCTTTGAAACCATAAAGACGGCAACGCAAAAGAACGGGGGAGAAGAAACGGAACATCAGGTAGCCTCCTTCTTCTTTCCGCCGGAGAATCAGACCGCTTTGCAAACGGACACCACGAACTGGGAACAGGATAAAGCGGGAGTATCGCCCCCGACCATCGACGACATCTTCACGACGTGCCGGTTGCTGCCAAACCCCGTTCAGTCAGAATTGGAGATAGAGTATGTGTTGACGCAGGATGCCACCATCTCATTTTCGGTACACGACCAGTTGGGCGTTGCACAGATCATTACCCCCCCGCGAGTCGAGACGGCGGGACAATACACGCAGGCGGTACCCATGGGGAACTTTCATACGGGAGTCTACCCGCTCTACGTGATGGTGAATGGCATGGTGAAGAAGCTGAACGTGGTGAAACAATAAAGGGGGAAGACAAGTAGACAGTAGACAGCAGGCAGTAGAAATTTGAAGAACAGGAAGGCATACCGCGAAGTCACGCAAAGGACAGCACGAAGGGGCACAAAGTAATGACTGAATGACAGAAAAATAGAAAAAAACTCCTTCGTGTTCCTTAGTGAAAAACCTTCGAAGTACTTTGTGTTTAAATCAGGAAGGCATATCACGAAGTCACACGAAGAAAACAACTTGAAGCAAAACAATAAAAACCATGCAATTCCCATGTTTTACCAGACATCAACGTGCAATTCAAATAATGCGACCGGAGATTAGCTTCGCTGATTTCATGTCATGGATTTACGCTTTGCTTCAGGCTCGCAAACTCAACCAAAAGTCAACGTCCAAAGGGAATTAATTTCATTTGGTCTTTTAACATCAAAATTATATACAAATGAGAAACAGATTATTAGGCATGTTAATGATTATTAGTGGCATTTGCTACTCCCAATCCCCCCAGTTATCCTTGCCAACGGTAATACCGCCCTCTCCCGCTGCAGGGGAATTGACAAAATACATAAACTATCCGGTAGATTTGAGCAATGGATTGGTAAAAATAAGCATCCCCCTGTATGAAATAGTGGATGGAGATATCAGCATACCCATCACATTAAATTATCATGCATCCGGAATAAAACCCAATATCTACTCGAATGACTGGCTGGGTGACGGATGGAGCCTGAGCACGGGGCCGTCTCTTTCGCGAACCATTAACGGAGGCCCGGACGAGTGTTTTTATGATTACAGCTTGATAGCCAACTCACAACCTAATTATGACCAATTAAATACAGTTGCGAATCAATCCTATGATATTACTTTGGATGAGTTTTATTATTCGTTGTTGAATACCAGCGGGCGGCTTTATTTCAAGAGAGATATCAACAACAACTTAAAACCGGTTACGATTCCTATCGACCCGATAAAGATAACCTTGCCGGTAGCGAACAAGTATGATAATTTTATCAACATTTCGGACACCAAAGGATTACAATACTTTTTTGGAGGATCGGACACACGATTTGAAGACCTTGTTGCCAATCAATATGGATCGACAGAGCATAATGTGCCGACAGCCTGGAAAATCAACAAAATTTATTCCCCTCTGACCAACCGGACGGTCAGTTTCGATTATTATCCGAATATTACTCAAATTCCGTTTTCTCAAACGGCTGACGCGGTCGTAATGTTGGATAATCTTGCTTCTGCCATTGGATATTCTGTCCCGGTAATCTCTGTTTCAGATGCGAATCCGGACAATCGTTATTATACGTATAATTCAACCGCAGGGCAGTTTGAATTGACAGATTTCAATATTCTGTTTTTACCTCAAGGGTATGTATTTCCATCAACAGCGGCTACACCTATTACCCAATACAATTCCTATATCAAGACTATCCGATTTAGCGGAGGCTACATGGTATTCACCAAAAACGAAAACGGCGGGAGCGGGCTAACCTCCATCAGGGTATATGACAATAATAACTCATTGGTAAAGCAGATTGAATTCGTCCAATATGTTTCGGGTACTCCCGGTTGCCTGATTCTGAGTAAACTTAAAATCACGTCACCGGCAGCTTCCGATGTTGAACAGTACAGCTTTTTATATAATGATTTTGTGTTGAATAAAGATACCCGTTCATTGGACAAATGGGGATACTATAACGGAGCGAACAATACTACGTTAGTTCCGACAATCAATACTCAAGCTGTCTATCCAGATGCGGGAGAGATAGTTCCTGTCAATATCCCCGGCGGGAACCGGGAGCCGAATGAAACCGCCATGCAGGCAGGAATGTTGACAGGCATAATTTATCCGACAGGTGGAGAAACAAACTTTATTTATGAAGCGCACCGTTATCAGGACGGCAATGGGAAGGTGAGGCTGGCGGGCGGATTGAGAATAAAGCAGATCAGGGACATTGACGGGAATGGGAACGTAAAGTACCGGAATTTTCAATATAGCACCTTGAGCTCTTCCATTAACGGCATCGGCCTGCTCAATGTCATACCGACCGGCAACATCAATCCGGCGGACAGTAATTTTATCTATTACAGTGAAGTAAAATGCCTTGAATTTACGCCTAACACTCCTTCGCTTGAAGCCTCGTATTTTGAAAGGAGATGGTATACCGATTCAATGGTTAACCTGTTTTCAGAGAATGGGTCCAGTGTAAGTTATCCCTATGTTACCGAAACCACCTCTTCCGATAGCGGGGGAACTCAGGTGATTGGAGAACAGCAACATTGCTTCAATGTCAGTTCGTCATACCCCATCAAAGATGGCAATACCAATATGATATCCGACACGAGGGATGGATGGAGTAAGGGAAACCTGATATCCGCCACAACCGGCAAGAACAATGCTGCTGATTCATTTGATACGGTTGCCCACCAGGAGCTTAGTTCTGTTTTACAACCCGATAGCGATGTTAATAAGATAACGCAGTGGTATGCCTATAAAGGAGTCCGGTTTTACGGAGCAAGTGAAAATATAATTCCTGATTCTTATAAGACAATAGCCAGTATCCATCAGGACCTTAGTGCGGGGAAGCAGTTACTGAGCCACCAATACGATTATACATACAGCAATAATGGCACTGTGAAGCAAACTACGGACTATAGCTACGACACATACTGGAATGCGAAGCAAATTTCCAGGAGTACCAGTGTGTCATCCACAGGGAAAGACATCGTTACCTATGCGTATGCAAAGGACAAGGTATCTCAGGGGCTCGATACGACGGGGATTTATGCCGCAATGGTGAATGATAATATCGTAAGCATACCTGTGGAAGTAAAAAGATATAAGAACAGCGTTGTGAGTGATAGTCTGCTGACCACCCTTACCACTAACTATTCGGGATTTAACAAGCGGTTTATTGATCCCCCCCTTATTGCACCCCGTGAAATAATCAGTAAAGTGAAGAATGATCCGAACGTGCGCAGAATCGGATTTAATTATTATGACAATCACGGAAATATACTGGAACAGCAAAACATTGACGGGACCAAGGATGTATATCTGTGGGGCTATTGGGGTCAACATCCGGTGGCAAAAATAGTGGGTAGCGATTTTGCTACGGTAAAACAAAAAGTGGACACTTCCTCTTTGTATGCAGGAGACGACACGCAGATAAAACAGCAGTTTACAAACCTGAGGAATGGTTTTTCAAGCAACCCCAATGTACAAATCTCCACATTTACTTACAAGCCGTTTATAGGTATGACCACAGCTACCGACCCTCAAGGAGTGACGACCAACTATACCTATGATACTTTCAACCGCTTATACCTGGTACGCAATGACGACGAGAACATTCTGGGTCGTTACCGGTACGGTTACCAAAACGC